>ERZ778514.431-NODE-431-length-39595-cov-5.725594_pt1 | contig 39595 bp, 38 predicted proteins | sample MGYA00510344_ERZ778514 | MGnify/ENA primary metagenome ERZ778514 (study PRJEB29527, sample SAMN07138968) | mouse gut metagenome | material: feces | host: mouse | place: China:Nanjing | collected 2016-01-25 ...
TCCCTGTAACCATCGAAGGATCCTGCTCACTCACAGACTCTACCAGAACTTCCTGTATAGTGCCCTCGTGTGCGGCGCATACTTCTCCTGCAATGGATTGAACCTCCTGTAAAAGACGGCCGAAACGATCTTTGACCACTTCTTCCGGGATCTGATCTTCCATGACAGAGGCCGGTGTTCCTGTCCGTTTGGAATAGATAAAGGTAAAAGCACTGTCATAACGCACTTTTCTTACAACATCCAGCGTCTCCTCAAAATCTTCTTCTGTCTCTCCCGGAAATCCTACGATGATATCCGTTGTCAGGGAAATATCCGGCACGGTGTTCCGAAGCTTTTCCACTAACAGAAGATACTGCTCCTTTGTATAACGGCGGTTCATCTTTTCTAAGATCCGCGTGCTGCCTGATTGAACCGGCAGATGGAGATGACGGCATATTTTTTTTGATTTTCCCATCACCTCGATCAGCGCATCAGACAAATCCTTTGGGTGAGAGGTCATAAAGCGGATTCTCTTTAAGCCTTCAATCTTTTCAATCTCTGTAAGAAGCTCCGCAAAAGACATAGGATTTTCCAGAGTCTTACCGTAAGAGTTGACATTTTGACCAAGAAGCATGACTTCTGTCACGCCGTCCGCCGCCAGACGTTCGATCTCCCGTATGATCGCCTCAGGCTTTCGGCTTCTCTCCCGTCCTCTTACATAAGGAACGATACAGTAGCTGCAGAAATTATTGCATCCAAACATGATATTCACACCGGATTTAAAGGAATATTTTCTCTCATTGGGAAGATCCTCCACAATTTTATCTGTATCCTTCCAGATATCAATAATCATCCGGCCGGCTTCAAACCGTGCGGCCAAAAGCTCTGCAAACTTGTAGATATTGTGAGTTCCGAATATCACGTCGATGAAGGAATAGCTTTTTTTGAGCTTCTCCACAACCTCTGGCTCCTGCATCATACAGCCGCACAGACCAATCATCATATGGGGATTTTTCTTTTTACGGGGCTTTAGCTGCCCAAGTCTTCCGTATACTCTGGTGTTGGCATTTTCGCGGACTGTACAAGTGTTGTAGATTACAAAATCTGCTTTGTCTTCACTGGATTCCGCATATCCGATATCCCGCAGGATCCCCCGCAGCTTTTCCGAATCTCTTGCATTCATCTGACAACCGAAGGTCGTCACACAGAATTTGGGCCGCCGGTTATTTTTCTGTTCAAAGCCTTTTACCAACTCCCGGCATTTCGCCATATAATAGTATTGCCTGTCAGGTTCGGTGACAGGCGGTTTCGTATTTAAATTTATTTTATCTAAATTAATTTTCTGATACATTTTTCTATACTTTCCATTTACACAAACTGATTCTTCAGACTATTATATACATAATCAATACTTTTCAGCGCATCAACGATCAGATCCTTCCTAACGTGCTTGTCCTCGCACAGCGCATCCAGAGTAGGATAATAATCACGAAGCTCCGTATTCACAATACTTAACATCAGCACAGGGTCTTTAGGTAAATCCATATCCATTTTATTTTATCTCCTTCCTTTCTCTTCAGTACATCAGTGTCTCCGTAAATATCATGTCCATCCTGCAGTCACATTCTTCGGCAGGTATCTTGTCCACAAGCTGGATATCAAAGGCCAGAGCAAGCTTAAAAAGATTCGGATGCGCACTTAGATACCGATCATAATAACCTTTCCCGTATCCGATCCGGTTGTAGTGTTTGTCAAAAGCGATTCCGGGAATGATGACAAGGCCATCGTCTCCGGGAGCCCTCTCGCTCTCACCGGTGGGCTCTAAAATCCCGAAAGCGCCCCGCACTAGCTCTTTTTCTGATTCAACAAGGTAAAAAGACATCTCGCCGCCGCACACTTTCGGCAGCCAGATATCCTTCCCAAGCCGCCATGCTTCGTCAATAATATGCTCAGTCCCTACTTCTCCGTCAAAATCCATATAGCAGAAAATATCCGTTGCTTCCCGGAAATTGTCGCTGGCGATGACCTTTTGAGCGATCGCTTCGGTTGATGTCTGCCAATCGTCCGCATGAATATTGCTGCGGAGCTTTCTTATCTGTTCTCTAATTTCCTGTTTTGTTTCCAAATTTCTCACCTAAATCTGTATTGCTTCCATCGGCTTCCCTGATGGAAATATTGTCAAGCTGTCCTCTCAGGCTGCGTTTAAAGGAATCAATATATTCTCTTCTTAAAACTTGCTGCTCTTTTCGTTCAGCTTCTGTCAGACCTTTCTCTTTCGATTTATGGTACAGTTCATTAATGCGTGCTATATTTTTTTCATCCATATTCTCGTCCTCTGTCTGTGCATATTAAAAAACTTTTCTTATCTTACACTAAAACAGCGTCAAAGTCTACTACTAACTTGAATAATTTTCAAGAAAACCATAAAGGTCCTCCTGCGTTTCTACATATTTTCCATTGACAAGCTCCTCCTGAACCGTCTGCGGAAGCTCTTCGCACAGAATATCCGTGTATTCATAAGCCGTTTTTTTATCACTCAGAAAAACAACCACATATCCGTTCACATTTTTCAGATAATAACAATCGTCCTTCAGAGCATGTCCGTCTGCCGTTACTGTCTCCTCCGACTGGGCTTTTTTAACTTCTTCGGCCGCCTCCAGTCTTGCCTGCGTCCGTTCCCTCGCGATCCGGTAACTGTACTGGTAAGCAAATGTTACTGCCAGTGCCAGAATCAGTATGACAGAAAGAAATCCGATTCCATATTTATTCCTCATAGTGCCAACTCCTTTTTTCATAAGTATTGGCAATTTGTGAGAAGCTTATACAGAAAGCCTGCCACTGGCAGCCTTTCTGCATACTATGGCATGCACAAAGCAGACTTATCGGAATAGATGCACTTTTCTGCATACTTTGGCAAGCAATGCGCCTTTTGGCATCTCTATCATCTCTGCTTCCGTGATTCCCTTTAAGAGTACAAGCCCTACGCCATAGACGATAACAGCCACCGGCAGTGCAGCCAGTGTTGCCAGCTTTGCTCCGATGATGAACCGAAAGAGAGAATAAGTTCCCAGGGCCGCAAGTCCCATGATCGCAGATGCCAAAAGCGGAATCCAGAAAGTCCGTTTTTGTTCCTGTACATAGCCGACCTTCTGCCTGAGCGCATGTGAATTCAGCATAGAGGCACAGGCGGCGAATACGATCTTACTGATCACTACTCCATAGATTCCCCATTGGAACACTACCATCATAATAAACAGCGCTGTCATATGTACGACAATGGAGATAGAGGCGCTTTTTACCGGCACCATCATATTATCCAGTCCTTGGTGCACCGCATTCGTGACCGTTGAAAGACAGTAAAAAATAACAGAAACTGCTCCGATCTGCAGCATTCTCGCAGACACCTCATTGTTCTCCGTGAAAAAAATCAGATCCAGAAGCGGTCTTGCCAGAACCATAAGCCCTACGGCGCTTGGAATAGCAATCAGCATATTGAAACGTACAAAAGTAAATATCTTGTCTCTCACCTGCCTTTTGTTTCCGGATTTTACTGTCGCTACGAGATTTGGGACTAAAGAAGCGCCTAAAGCATTCGAAAATGCCAGTGGAACATTGATCAGCGTATCATATTTTCCGCTGAGTATTCCTAACAGTCCTGCATATTCACTCTCCGCATGTCCCTGTGCAGACATGATCTTTCCGAACATGGCATTGTCAATCACACCGCTTAGATTGTAAACGGTAGAGCTTAAAAGTACGGGCGCGATGGTGAACAAAAGCGCGCGGAAGATATGCTCATAGCTCTCACGCTTCCTCGTCCGGTCTCTGCGCCGCTGCCTTTTCATGACTCTCTGGTATACCGCAAAGATAAACATCAAAAACAAAAGGGCGGAAACTGCCCCGGCGACCGTGCCGAGCGTTCCGCCCACCGCCGCCATAGCAAGTGAAAAATCATCGCCTTTTTTAGCTGCCTTTGCCATCTTGAGCAGAAAATAAGCTCCAAGAATACTGACCGCCGCATTGACGATCTGTTCCAGCACCTGCGAGATCGCAGTCGGTATCATGGACTTATTGCCCTGAAAGAAGCCGCGGAACACGCCGAGGATCGCAACCACCAAAATACAGGGCGCCAGCACCCGAAGCGCATAGGAACTCAGCTTCATCGCCATAATATGCGTAGCGATAAAATCAGCCCCCAAAAAGATAAGAAGGGCCGCCCCACCGCCTGCCGTGAAAGCAAAGGTAAGAGCAATCTTGAATACTTTGTGGGCATTCCGGTACTGTCCGGTAGCATTTCTTGCCGAGACAAGCTTTGATACTGCAAGGGGGAGGCTGTAAGATGTCAGCGTCAGTGCGATAGCATAGATCTGAAAAGCCACGCCGTAATAACCCATACCCTTATCGCCAAGAATATTCACAAGCGGAACACGGTACACTGCCCCGATGATCTTCGTGATCGCTCCTGCGATGGCAAGAAGCGAGCCCTGCACAATGAATGACTTGTCCGAATTTTTCTTAACTTTCGTCATAATTTGACTCCATCATAATATTATTTAAACTTCTTTTATCTCATGTATACTACCGCGTGATTCCCAAGTTTTCCAGAATCGCTCTCTGCATCTGTTCCATCAGAAGACGTTCGTTTTCCTTAATATGGTCGTATCCCGTCAGATGCAGCACCGAGTGGGTGATCAGAAATGCAAATTCCCGTTCGGGGCTGTGCCCGTATTCTGATGCCTGAGAGAGTACTTTGTTCTTGGAAATCACAATATCACCGAGCAGCAGTTCCCCTGTCTCCGGATGAAAACAGTCTTTCCGATCTTCAAGAAAATCAAAATTTCCTGCTTCCTTATAATCAATCATGGGGAATGACAGCACGTCCGTCGCCCGGTCTGTATCCCTGAATTCCCGATTCATCTGCCGGATCTCTTCATCGGTAGTAAGAAGGAGGCTTACTTCCGCTTCATAAGGGCAGCCTGTAAAATCAAGCGCCGCCAGCACCGTTCTTCTTGCCAGTGCCTCGCATTCTAAAGGGAGCTTAAGGCTTCCCTCTTCCTCAAAGTTCAGTGTCATGGTCTTCTCCTCTGTTTTTTCCTCTTGGTCTGCCGGGTATTGTTCTCATAAGCTTCATAAGCTTTTACAATCTTCTGTACAAGAGGATGCCGCACTACGTCCTTGCTGGTAAGGCGGCAGATGCTGATATCCTCGATCTGTTTCACTACATTTACCGCCACATCAAGACCAGATAACTGTCCCGCCGGCAGATCTTTCTGCGTCTCGTCGCCGGTGATGACAACCTTGGACCCGAACCCGATCCGCGTAAGAAACATCTTCATCTGCGCCGGAGTCGTATTCTGAGCCTCGTCAAGAATGATAAATGCATTGTCAAGAGTCCGCCCGCGCATATAGGCAAGAGGAGCGACTTCGATCAGCCCCTTCTCTGAATTTTTTAAGAAACTCTCCGCCCCCATGATCTGGTAGAGCGCGTCATAGAGAGGCCTGAGATAGGGATCGATCTTGCTCTGTAAATCCCCCGGAAGGAAGCCTAACTTCTCTCCCGCCTCAATGGCCGGACGCGTCAGGATGATTCTTCCGACTTCATTATTTTTAAATGCAGTGATCGCCATTGCCATGGCAAGATAGGTCTTGCCCGTCCCGGCAGGTCCTAATCCGAATACGATCATCTGCTTCCTGATCGCATCCACATATTTTTTCTGCCCTGCGGTCTTCGGCTTTATCGGTTTGCCTGCAAGAGTATGGCATATGATATCCTTGTCAATCTCAAGAATATTCTCTTCGCTGTCTTCCATGACAAGCGATAATATATAATCTACGTTCTGTTCTTGTATGATATTCCCCCTTTTAGACAATTCCGTAAGCTGGGAGAGAACCTTTTTTGCTTTCTCAACCCGCGCGCCTTCCCCCATGATCTTAATGCTTTCATTCCTTGCGATCAATGTCACATGGAGGGTGCGCTCGATCTTTTTCATATGCGCATCAAACTGTCCGAACACATTGCCTTCATGCTCTGCCGGAATATCAATGGCTGTTTCCATCATTCCCATCCGTTTTTTCTCCTGTCTCTTTTTCGGGCTCTTCCTTTTTTTCCGGAATCTTTAAAAGCTTTGCAGCCTTCTCTTTGCCAATCGGCATCCGGACTGTCAGATTACCTTTGGCAGACGATTCGTTTTGTCCTGTGTATATTTTAACATCATTCTCAATAATTTCTACCCCCTTTTTCTCCAAATCTTCACAGTATCTGACAAATCTTTCTGTAAGAATCTGTTGAAGCTCTTCTTTTCGGTGCTGTTTTTCGTGGGGCTTATAGGGAATTGCCCATCTTTTCCCCCAATAGACCGGAAAAAAGAAATTGTCAAAGATTTTTAACTGCCACTGCTGACCGGATAAAGTAAAATTCTCATAATCATTCTGAATCCCTCCTAGTGTAAAGCGGATATTTCCAACCTTAAAATAATATTCCTGTTTGCAGATATCGTAATCTTCTTTTTCAATATAGGTATTCAGGCAGGAATCCTCGTATTTCAGGGCAGTTTTTCCGATGATGTCCGCATCGGAAACATGGTACTGATATCCAATGATTTCTCCGGCATCGTTATTGACCGGAATCTGGCCCGACACTAATACATCTCCCTTTTTCACCTTTGCTCCGATTTCTGTCTGAATCAACCCATTGCGGACGATAGCGCTTTCAATGATACAGCTTTTATCTGCCACGATATCCACGGGCTGGCTGACATTCTCTCCTTGTTCTCCATTCTGTTTTGCATTCCCCTTTGCACTGACAGACGGGGAATCCTCATTTTCCTTCACCCGTATGATAAGCCTTGTACCGCGGATAGAGGCGGACGCCCATATGATATCGTCATACTCCTTACGGATATCCTTTACGATCCGCTGGCAATCCACATCAGACTTCGCCATCCCGTTCTGAACAGATTTTGCCTTCAGAAATTCCAGCAAAGTCTCGTCCGTCCTCGTACTGTTCCCTGTAATATCGATGTTCCAGATATAATGGGACATCCAAAAGAGCAAAAACACAAAACAGAATGCCCCGGCAAAAAAAAGCTTCCGTTTTCTATAACGAAATAAATAAAAGGGCAGACCAGCTCTCTTTATGATCGTAACTTTTGTTTTCGTCTTCCTGATGATCGGTTTTAGCTTCCGGAAGCCGCTGATTGAAATATTCATTTCATATGCCCCCGAGACAGCCTGAAGCCCCCACAGATAGATCCCCCTGTGACGGCATGCATTTAAAAATCTTTCCGTGGAATATCCTGCGATCCGTATGCGAAGATATCCCCTGATATAACAGATAAGCCGTGACAGCAACGCTCATTCCTCCTGCCGGATAAATATATGTTTCAAAAGATTGTATTCAGCTTGGCGCTGTCAGATTCACATATTCGATGGAAACGATATGTCCGGTGACCTTCATCTCGTCGTTGGTATAATATTCCACTTTCAAATTTTTACCGTTTACCCGGATCTGGCCGTCCTTTGTGTGAACCCGTATCAGGCTGTCCGTATACTCTATGATTCCTCTGTAATTTTCAATATTCAGTTCCATCTGCCCTACCATCGTAAGCATGGGGATGCCAAGCACTACGTCCTTTGGCAGTTCAGACAGTTCTGACAATCTATTTTTAAAGGAATGTTCCTCCCGCGATGATACTACCTGTCTCTTTGCCTTCATACAAATGCCATTCACAGATTTTATTGTAATCTATGTGAAAAAGGCACGTATTATGACTAAAACCGCTCGAACCGGTATGCGTACAATTCATGGAGAGCCCTTGTTGCGCTGATATAAGAGGCCTGAGTCATGAAAGGATGTACTCTGTGGGGAAATGCAGTAAATACCTGATCGAATTCCAGTCCCTTAGCAAGATAATAAGTCGTGATCGTCAGTCCTTTCTCGAAGACTGTACTGTTCCGGTCGATATAATGAACCGAAAGCCGCCTATCTTTCTCCTCTTCTTTACGCTTTCCCATGATAAGACGGTATATGTCGCAAGCTTCTTCCTCTGTCAAAGTAAGAATGGCCGCCGTTTCATAGCTCTCTGAAAGATTTTCAAAAACGGCCGCAAGGAGTCCTTCCATTTCAGAGAATGTTCTCTCCTCCACTTCTTTTCCGTGCCTTTTAAGAAACGAGATGCCAGAAAGACTCGAAAGCTTTGCCGAATACTGCGCAATTTCCCATGTATTGCGGTAACTTTTATTAATCGTGATTTTCTGAATGCCTTTCCCAAATATTTTCGGCAGAAAATGAAATACATCCTGTGCCTCATCGTCCAGCGTCTGCGCCCGGTCGCCGAGAATTGTCATCCGGCACGAAAACATCCGGGCAAGAATCGTATACTGCAGATAGGAATAATCCTGCATCTCATCAATGACCAGATGACGGACTTGCCTGCGGGCTGTCTGACCAGTCAGACGATATTTCAAATAGAGCATCGGATAGACATCTTCATAAGGAACCTTACGATTTTCATATGCCGCATCTGGTAAAGTCTCATAGCCATATTCAGAAAGCATCCGGTTATAGATATTATAAATATCCTTTGTCACATACATCTTATCAAACATACTTTTCAGATGTTCAAGCTCTTCTTCGGTAAGATTTCTGCCGCAGAGCGTCTCATACTCATCTACAGCATACTCCATCACCGCATCCATACGTTTTAAAAGCGGCGTACTCTGAAATTTAAAATAAAATAACCGGATAAGTTCTTCTTCCGTCTTTTTTAAACCCTGAAAGGTTATCGGGCGAAGCGTTACCAGATCTTCCTCCAGCACGGCGAGAAACCCTTCCATCAGCCCGATAAAGGAATGGGACTGTTTTTCCTTAAAGCGCCTTCTTGCATCCGGATCCGGAAATTTGATCTGGCGTTCCAGATAGTCGTACCGGTCTTCGCAATCCTCAGCCGTGCATTTGAGTTCGCGATAGGAAAAAAGATCAAAGCTCATCTCCCGGATATTCTCCTCGCCAAGTTCAGGCAGGATGTGAGAGATATAATCCGAAAACACGCTGTTCGGCGACAGGATCAGAATATCGGATGATTTTAAGCGGTCTCTGTCATGATACAGAAGATATGCGATACGGTGGAGGGCTATGGACGTCTTGCCGCTCCCCGCCGCCCCCTGAATGACGAGAATCCGATCCTTCGTATTTCGGATAATGGCATTCTGCTCCTTCTGGATCGTGCGGACGATATTTTTAAGCTGCACGTCACTGCTTCCGCCAAGCTCAGCCTTCAATATCTCGTCGTCAATCTTTGTATCACACTCAAAAGCATAGATAAGCTCTCCGTTTTTGATCTTGTACTGCCGCTTGGAACAGATCTCGCCTTCCATGACGCCGGATGGCGCTGGATAGGAAGCAGGTCCTTTGTCATAGTCATAAAACAAACCGCTGACCGGAGCGCGCCAGTCATAGATCAGAGGCACCGCTCCCGATTCTTCCGCAAAATTCCCGATACCGATGTAAAATTTTTCCGCCGTCTCCTCTCCTTCATATTTAAAATCCACTCTTCCAAAATACGGAGAATCGGCCATGCGTTTAAGACGCTGCCTTTTCTTTGCCTGCTTCGCATTGGCGTTAGCCTGTTCGAGGAGCGCGCGCTGATTGTCGTAATCCTCATAACCGTACTGATCCATCTCTGTATAGTTCAGCCAGTAGTAGTCATGCATATTGTCAATTTCCTTCTGACCGCGGGAAAGGGCTTCTTTTGTCTTTTTGATCTGTTCGTTGATTTTTCGGATGATCTCCTTCAGATATTCTGCCTCTTCAAAATACTGTATGTCTTCCATGCTCGTCAGCTCCTCTAATGTAAATTATGCTTCTTATTGTACCCGTAAAACATGATTTTACTGAAAAATTTAGGACGGAAATAAGTTTTATGTTCCGTCCCCAACGCTTCTTCTTTGTAAAATATGATACTGACTAAATAAGATATTTGATCTTGCGGTTCCTCTTCAATAATTCATTTATGAACGCGGCATTATCTTCCAGAGAGATAAATACCGCAGACATACTGCTGGATTCAATCCCCACCCGGTCAAATGATGCGGCAAAAGAAGCGGAATAATTCTTCATGATCTTGACAATCGTAATCCCCTGTATCGGAATCGTCTTCGTGAGCAGACCGAATGTTACAATCACATCCTTCTTTGTGATAGTCACATTATTTTTAAAGATAGGCGGTATAAAAAATAAATTAACGAATGCAACAGCAATCACGTTTACCGCCAAAATCAGTGATAACCCGTTATATATTACAGCGGCAATGGCGATTCCGTCCAACACTGCTATTGCAACATACCACCATGCCGCTATTTTTCCTTTGAATGTCATGATTTCTCCTTTCTCCTTCATAGAATCCACTCTGTTGCGCCCAAAACACCGACAGCTTTTGCTCCGCATTCATTGGCAAATTGTGCGCATTGTTCTAAATTCTTCCCCTCTGACAGAGCATAGATGAAGCCGGCCGCAAAGCTGTCCCCGGCGCCTGTCGTATCAATACATACGGCGTCTTTCCGCGCCGGAACCATGTACTCTTCTACAGCTGTCTTCACAAGGCAGCCATCGCGGCCGCATTTTACGATCACATGCTTCGCGCCTGATAAAAGAAGAGCCGCCGCCGCTTTCACTCTGTCTTTCTCACCTGTCAGAAGACTGGCCTCTTCTTCGTTTGCAAAAAGATAATCGATATAGGAGAAAACCTCCGCCATATCAAAAACCGTCTCCTCATTCTTACATTTGGTCAAATCTGCGCACACGGTAATCCCCTGATCCTTTGCCTGTGAAAATATACGTACAAGCTGCTTCGTACGAAGCTCTGGAAAGACAAAAATACTGGCAAAACATAAAATCTTCGCATCGTTGTCAAAGGGCATACGGATATCTTTAATCGTAAGCTTTCTAAGACTCCCGGCCGGATTCGTAAGGAAACTTCGCTCCCCGTCCTCTCCTACAAGGACAACATTGATTCCCGTAGGAATATCTTTTCTTATCTGTCTTTCTTCCAGTATAACTTTGCTCTTCCTGCACTGCCTGATAATAAACCTTCCAGCGCTGTCATCTCCAATGATCGTCTCTAATCGGACTTTCTTTCCCATTTTTGAAAGAATGATGGCTTCATTCAGAGCATCGGCTCCTAATGCCATGCGGATATCTTCCGCTGCATAGGAACCCGTCTCAAAAACCGCTGCGCTGGCAGGGCGTACTAATATATCAATGATCGCCGCGCCTATAATAATAATCTCTGACATTCGATTCACCTGTTTTTGACATATCAATAATAGTTCCCTTACTTAAGTCACTGCATTTATACTATCATCTTTCCCTGCAAAATACAATTAGAATAGAAAAATACATTTTCATGTCTTCTAAAATTCCATAACCAGCCCGGTCATCAACTGCACTGCATGGCTTCCCAGTTCTTCTTTTAAGATTTCATAGGCCTTCTGCCCTGTGCAGTGCCCGGTATACACGAATGTAATTCCTGTCTCCTGAATTCCCTGGGCAAGCTTTCTCACAAAATCTTCTGATTTGTTGGACAGATGGAAACCGCCGACTAATGCCAGCGCTTTTTTCTCTGGAAAGCTTTCCATAACTTCGCGTATAATATTGTCAGCGCCGCCGTGAGAACAGCTATTGAATATGACGATTCCTTCCGGTGTGTCAAACACTAAGCTCTGCTCATGGGAAAAATCATCGGGTTTCCATTTCTTCCCATCCTTCCGATACATCTTCTCTCTTGAGCCGACTGAAGAAAGTCCCGGCGTTTTATGAGGGATTAGGCTGACGCCCTCCATAAGCGGATAATCCCCCGACACATAGACAAGCCGATGCCGGTGCTCTTCTAGAATGCCTTTTCCGATACCGATATATTTTGTGAAAATCCATTTTTTCGCATAACAGTTTTCCAGACAGCCCTCCCTCAGATAAAATTTTGCCTTTTGATTTATCTGAAAAAAATGCCTCATGCCGTCGCTGTGGTCGTAATGGGCGTGCGACAGCACGGCATAATCAATCTCTTCCAATGAAAGCCCGAGTTTACCCGCGTTTTCCGCAAAAAGTCCGGACGCTCCCGTATCTAAAAGTATCTTCTTACCATTATATTCAATATAAATGCAGAGCCCCCACTCACCCTTTATCCCGGAATTTTCAATATTGTCTACCACAACTGTTGCTCTCATTTTTATTTTCCTTCTTCCAATTATTTTCTTTTTCTATTATAATGTGTTGGTGGTTTACCCGCAACAAGAGAATTACAAAATACAATTCAAGAAATTCAGGAGGAGTTTTGCTATGATAAAATATGTTGCCAGTGATCTGGACGGAACACTTTTAAGGAACGGGGCGCAGTCTCTTGACGCGGAAGTATTCGATTTGATTCGCCGGCTTAAAGAAAAAGGAATTCACTTTATCGCTGCCAGCGGGCGGCAATATGATAATTTATACCGTCTTTTTGAGCCTGTGCAGGATGAGATTTCTTATGTCGCCGAGAACGGCTCTCTCTGCGTCCATGATCACAAAGTTATCTCAAGAGGACTCATCGACAGGGATCTTGGAATCCGTATCATAAAAGCTGCAAGAAAATTCCCGAATTATCACTGCCTTCTTTCCTGCGAATCAACCTCTTATACCGACTCCGAGGATCCAAGATTTATGGACCATATGCAAAATGTTCTGAAATATAAAATCGAAAAAGTACCGGATCTTTTGGATATAGACGAACCATTTTTAAAATTTGCCGTTCTTGATTTTGATGGAACCTATGAGACGGAACCGTTTTTTAGAGAACAGTTTTCCTCGGAGATCACGGTTGTTACATCGGGGAATCTGTGGGTAGACTTTATTGTGCCGAATGCAAATAAAGGTTCCGGACTTGCCGACATCACCCGGTATCTTGGCATATCATTAAAAGATGGAATTGCTTTCGGGGATCAGTTTAATGATATCGAACTTCTCGAGGCTGCCGGAACTGGATATGCCATGGCAGACTGTGCGCCCGGTGTGGAGAAGCACGCCGACAGACAGACGGAATCTGTAGAACGCATTCTTCGGGAAATTTTAAATTAATTTTCAAAACGAAAGAAATCGAAAGTAGACAAAAAGAAAATGAAATGATAGAATGTAACTACAATAATAAAACAGTAATTTTTAGGAGGAATTGAAGATGAAAATTGCAATCGGCTGTGATCCAAATGCACAGAACGAAAAAGAGGCGCTCATCCAATTTATCGAGGCAAAAGGTTACGGTGAAGTGACTGATTTTGGAAGTGAGGATCCTATCTATGCGAACGTGGCAATTGAAGTTGCAGAAGCTGTAGCTGCCAAAAAGTATGACCGCGGAATCCTTGTATGCGGAACAGGTATCGGTGTTTCTATCGCCGCGAACAAAGTGAAAGGCGCTTATGCCGCTCTTGTATCCGACGTATATTCCGCACAGCGCGCACGTCTGAGCAACGATGCCAACATTATCTGCATGGGCGCGTTCACTACAGGAAGCAAAGAGAGAGAGATGTTCGTAACAGAATTTTTGACCAATGAATTTGTTCCGGGCTGCGGTTCCCAGCCGAAGGTAGACCGCTTTGTTGCGTACGACAATGAAAGAGCGTAAGGACAGGTCATGAAAGGAAGACCTTGAAATTACCCGGTATTTTCCGTCCAGAAGTTTCGGAAATACCGGGTGATTTTTTAATTATTTTTCAGCGCGAATCAGCTCCCTTAGCGCTTCGACAGTCACCCGGACCGCCGTATCTGTATCGTGGACGACCGGATTGAAAAGACCTGCTTTTTCACGCTCCTGATTTGCCATTACAAGAAGGCAGGTTCCGGCTCTTACATGGAGATAATTCGCAACGATGAAAAGAGCTGCCGATTCCATCTCAGATGCCAGACATCCCATCTGTTTCCATGCTTCCCACTTATTTATAAGCTCATAGCCCGCCGGCTTCGTCTCAGGTGAGTGCTGACCATAGAAAGAATCCTTACACTGAACCACGCCTGCATGATAGGTCTTTTCTAGTTTTTCCGCTGCATTTATCAGCGCGTTTACAAGCTGGATATCCGGCACTGCCGGGTATTCGATGGGCGCGTACTCCTTACTTGTCCCCTCCATACGAACCGCTCCGGTGGCGATGACGATATCGCCGCTCATTACATCCGTCTGCATACCGCCGCAGGTCCCGATCCGAAGAAAGGTATCGGCTCCCGCCTTCACAAGCTCCTCCATGGCAATAGCCGCCGAAGGCCCGCCGATTCCTGTAGAAGTCACACTGACCTTTACACCTTCCAGATATCCTGTATAGGTCACATATTCTCTGCTGTCCGCTATAAGCTTTGCGTCGTCGAAATATCTGGCAATCTTTTCACAGCGTTTTGGATCTCCCGGCAGTATCACATACCTTCCCACATCACCGCTTGCGACCTGAATGTGATACTGCTTATCATTTTCCGAATAGTTCATGCATTTTACCTCCTTTTTCATCATAGGAAAAAGTTATTGTCTCTTCATTGTATCATGCCGCGTTCAATATTCCAACTCTGTAATCTTAAAGAAGTATCTGTCTTCCCCCAGATATTACCATATAAGAAATACATATATCGTCCAGATCTTTCTGCTGTTATCTGTGTTCCCTTCCTTATGTTCTTCCAGAAGCTCCAGCAGATATTGAAAATGTATCTAAAATGTAAAAACTACTTGTATCTATTATTTTTTGGATACCTTAATTTTAATCGCCGCCTTCTTTTTACTGCCGTCCTTTGCGGCGGCGGTAATGGTAACAGTGCCGGCCTTCTTCGCAGTTACCTTTCCTTTGGAATTAACGACTGCAATTTTTTTGTTTGAGGACTTCCACGTAACCTTCTGATTTGCCGCGCTTGCCGGGGCGACTGCCGCCTTTAAGGTCTGCGTCTTCTTTTTCTTAAGACTCATCGTCTTGCTGCCGGTGATCGTTATTTTTGTAACCTTAACGGCTGCTTTCGAAACCTTTAATTTGACTTTCGCTGTCTTGCCGTCCGCCGTTTTCGCAGTGATGGTCACGGTTCCTGCTTTCTTTTTTACAGACACTTTACCGCCTGAGGTAACCGTTGCTATTTTTTTGTTGGATGTGGACCAAGTTATCTTAGCGCTGCCGCCTTTGAGTACCTTACCGGCTTTATCGATAACGATTGCCTGAAAGGTATACTTTTTATTAAAAGTTGCCTTTAAAGTCGTATTATTTTTTAATTTCTGCCCGTTCATACTGAGTGTTACCGACGCTGCCGCATTGTTTTTACTCGTACCGGCTAGTTTCAGAATCCCCTGTCCTAAAAGCTCTTTGCTTTCAGAACTGTATTTGTATGTAACCGAACGCCCCCGCGTATTTGAAAATATATAGCCGGCATTCACACTTCCGCTTTTTGGGACAGCCAAAAACAGGGAACCGTCTGAGCCGACTCCGCCCGAATCGCAATTCGTCACGTCGGTCAGATAATTTATTCTGTTTAATGTAACGATGTTCCACATATGAGGTCCCGAACTTCTGCCGTCTCCCATAATTCCTGTGACGGTATAGCATACCGTATTATTTTTGAAGGATGACAGATCGCATAGATATTGAAAAGCCTTGGCATAACCTTCACACACCACATTTGTATTCGGATTTTTGTCAAACACCCAGATTAACTGCCACGGATTGCCATATGCAGCATTGCCATATGCGGCGCTGGTATTATAGGATACCAAATTACAAATTTCCCGGCTGTAACTGTTCAGCTTTTCGCGGTCAGACTTCGCGGCATACTTTTTTACGATTGCTTTTGCATTTGATACTGCTTTTTTTGCAGCGCCCATCTTTGTCAGGTTTGTTGTATAGCTGTTTCTTCCACGATATTCTTCTGCGACCGTGAAAGAGAAGGTTACAGTCCGGACGGTACGGCCGGAACCGCTGGCAGACACGAAGGCTGCATTCTTGTCAAACCAATACAAGTCATAGGGACAGTCCATTAACAAGTAAGACATTACTTTCCTGACCGATTGCTCCCATTCAGATATTTTCAGACTCAGGCCATCTGTCTTAATAATGGTAGAGACAGTGGTTCCATTTGCAATCTTTTCTACGGAAGCTTTCAGCGATCTATAAATCTTTTTGTCATTTTCATCAGTCAGCTTTTTTTCACCTACGGCCCCAAGGGGTGAAAGAACTGTATTCTTATTTTCATAGAATAACAGCTCCAGATATCCGGATAACAATTCATCATTATCAGGAAGTTGATCAAATACAAATACTTTCTCTTCCGAAAAAGGTTCTTCTGCCTGTACAGAATACGTTGCAGAAAGCCCTGTACTGCCTGCTGCTATTACCGCAGTTATCATAAATACCAATATTTTTCTAAAACTGTACTTACACTTTTTCATAACGTCTCTCCATTTACCCTTACTTGTGATATGGCTCCCCATTGATAATCCGGAAACTCCGGTAAATCTGTTCCAAAAGAATCACCCGCATCAACTGGTGGGGAAATGTCATCTTTGAAAAACTAAGGGAAAAGTCCGACCGCTCGCATACTTCCTTCCCAAGGCCGATGGAGCCGCCGATAATAAAGATGATATGGCTTCTCCCCTGTATGCCGAGGTTCTCAATCCTTTCTGCCAGTCTTTCCGAAGAAAGCTGCGCGCCGTCTATCTCCAGCGTGATGATATAAACATTGTCCCGCACAAATTTCAAGATCCGCTCCCCCTCCTTCGCCCGGACGGACTCTTCTGCTGCGTTTCCTGCATTCTCAGGGATTTTCTCATCCGCCACCTCCAAAAGCTCCAGCTTACAGTATTTGCCGAGCCGCTTTGCGTACTCGGCAATGGCGTCTTTCAGATATTTTTCCTTTAACTTTCCTACGCTGATAACCGTGATCTTCACAACGAATTCCTTTCTTGATTCCCGCTTGTCTATTGACTTTTGGCATTCTTAGCCCTATCATACATATGTGCCACAAAAAGCTTAGGATTTACTCTTACATGAACCGGCACAATCCCATCACCTTCGCCATATTGCTGCGTCCTATGATATTATTGTACTACATTTCCGGATAGAATGATATGCTAAAATCCACCGTTATTGCATGTTTTTTACTTATCTCCATTCCCCGAATCACTCGGGTTCATTGACAGGCTTAACGTCTATACGCCATTAATGCAGCATCCTGAAAACCTCTATACTCTCATTAATTGTACAAAGTTAGGGGGATTATCATGACATATTCCGACGCTGTTATTAGACGACTGACGGTATTATGCGCCGAACGCGATATCACTGTAAATAAATTAGCCACACTATCTGGAATTACACAATCTACTGTAGATAATTTGATGAAGGGAAAAACAAGAAACCCCAAACTGAAAACTTTGCATAAATTGGCAATCGGTTTAGATATGACGGTATCTGAACTGTTGGATTTTCCTGAAATGAATGAAACAATCTTTGATGATGAATAAAAAACTAATGAAAAACAATATGAGATGTGACAGCACTCTATGCTGTCGTCTCTTTTGTTAAATATAATCACTATATCGAACAGAGGAGGAAACGGCTATGAACAAAAATAATATTACATACCGGAATCCAATGCCGGAAGAGGCAGAAAAAATTGTTGCATTTTATAACAGGATGGGAGGAGAATCAACATTCTTAAGCTTTGTGGAGGACGAGTACCCGCTGAGCGTGAAGGAGGAAGAGGATTATATCCGGAGTCTGGAGGGAAACGCGAACAACGTGATGTTTCTGGCATTAGACGGCAATGAGATTGTCGGGCTTTCGACCATCACCTCCACCCATAAGATAAAGTCACGCCACGAGGGCGAGCTCGGCATCGTTGTCGCGAAAAAATATCACGGTCAGGGCATCGGAACAAAATTAATCCGAATGGCAATCGACTGGTGCAAAGGAAACGATGTAACGACAAGAATCCATCTGGATGTAAGCGCAGATAACCTGACTGCAATTTCGATATATTTAAAACTCGGTTTCATCATGGAAGGATGCTTAAAGAACCAGACGCTGATTGACGGGATATATTATGATACCTACGTTATGGGACTGATGCTCAAGTAGGAAATATAAAAGCTGCCGCATCCGGTGATTTGTTTCACCTCCATGCGGCAGCTTTTATCGTTACCAAAAATCGATTGCCTAAATTTTTTTACTTCTTACTCAGCAGCTCATGGATTCCCTTCGCGCCGGCCTTTCCTGCGCCCATCGCCAGAATGACCGTCGCCGCGCCTGTAACCGCGTCGCCGCCTGCAAATACTGCCGCCTTGGAGGTCTGTCCGTTCTCCTCCTCCGCAACGATACATTTCCTGCGGTTGGTCTCAAGCCCCTTCGTCGTAGATGCGATCAGCGGATTCGGTGAAGTACCGAGAGACATGATCACCGTGTCAAGCTCAATCTCGTACTCAGAACCCGGAATCTCCACTGGACGTCTTCTTCCGGACGCGTCAGGCTCGCCAAGTTCCATCTTGATCACCGTCATGCCCTTCACCCAGCCGTTCTCATCCACATGGATCTCCTTCGGGTTGGTGAGAAGGTCAAAGATCACACCCTCTTCCTTTGCGTGGTGAACCTCTTCTACTCTGGCCGGAAGCTCGGCTTCGCTTCTGCGGTATACGATATGTACTTCTGCACCGAGACGAAGAGCCGTCCTTGCAGCATCCATGGCAACATTGCCTCCGCCCACAACCGCAACTTTCTTTCCTGCCGCAATCGGGGTATCGTAATTGTCGTCAAAGGCTTTCATCAGGTTGCTTCTGGTCAGGTACTCATTGGCGGAAAATACGCCGTTAGCCGTCTCGCCGGGAATACCCATGAACATTGGAAGTCCTGCGCCGGAGCCGATGAATACCGCCTCAAAATCTTCTTCCTCCATCAACTGGTCGATGGTGGTGGATTTTCCGATAACAACGTTCGTCTCAAACTTAACGCCAAGCTCTTTTACTTTTTCAATCTCTTTCTTCACGACTTTCTCTTTCGGAAGACGGAATTCCGGAATTCCATAGACAAGCACGCCGCCCAGCTCATGGAGCGCCTCAAATACTGTCACCTCATAGCCAAGCTTAGCCAGATCGCCGGCACAGGTAAGCCCAGAGGGGCCGGAGCCGATGACCGCTACCTTGTGGCCATTGGTCTGATCCGCCTTTGCAGGCTTGATATCATGCTCAAGCGCATAGTCCGCAACAAAACGCTCCAGCTTTCCGATGGAAACCGGGTCGCCCTTGATGCCGCGGATACATTTGCACTCGCACTGGGATTCCTGAGGACAGACACGCCCGCAGATTGCCGGCAGCGCGGAGGACTCGCCGATCACCTTGTACGCCTCCTCGATATTGCCCTCTTTTACTTGAGCAATAAAACCAGGGATATTGATGGCGACCGGACAGCCGGTGATGCACTTTGCATTCTTACAGTTAATGCAGCGCGCAGCCTCTTCCATAGCCTCTTCTTTATTGTAGCCGTAGCAGACCTCCTCAAAATTAGTCGCTCTTTCCTTCGCGTCCTGCTCTCTGACAGGCACTCTCTTTAATACATCAGCCATTAATTTTCACCTCCGCAATTGCCGCAGCCACCGTGATGGGTGTCGCCTTCCTGTACTTTCAGCATCGCACGTCCTTCCTGTGTCTTGTACATCTGCTGTCTCTTCATCGCAGTGTCAAAGTCAACCAGATGCCCGTCGAACTCCGGACCGTCCACGCACGCGAACTTCACCTCGCCGCCCACGATGACACGGCAGGCACCGCACATGCCCGTGCCGTCAACCATGATCGGATTCATGCTGACGATAGTCGGAATCTCATATTTCTTTGTAGTCAGGCAGGTGAACTTCATCATGATCATCGGCCCGATGGCAACGCACACATCATACTTGTTGCCCTTCTCTACCAGTTCGTCAACCATGGTGGTGACCATGCCCGCATGTCCGTATGTACCGTCGTCCGTACAGGGATAATAATTCCCGGCAACTGCCTCCATCTCCTTTTCCAGAATCAGAAGGTCTTTGGTCTTGGAGCCGACAATAACATCCGCATCTATGCCGTGTTCCTTGAGCCATTTCACCTGAGGATAAACCGGGGCTGCCCCAACACCGCCGGCTACGAAGAGGAATTTCTTTTTCTTAAGCTCTTCTACATCTTCCTCCACGAACTCGGATGGACGTCCTAAAGGTCCGGTGAAATCGCAAAACGCATCCCCGGCCTTAAGGTTCGTCATCTTCGTGGTAGACGCCCCTACCGGCTGGAATACAATGGTAACAATCCCTGTCTCCCTGTCGTAGTCACAGATCGTAAGCGGGATCCTCTCGCTCTTCTCATCCATCTTCACGATGACAAACTGCCCCGGTTCACAGTGCTTTGCCACACGGGGAGCCTCAACGTCCATAAGATAAATGTTAGCAGCCAGCTTTTCTGCTTTTAATATCTTGTACATTTTATTTCCTCCTAATAATTTATGCTACAGTATATTCTAATGTATTTGTCAAAAAATATCAAGTAATTGAGTGATACGTTATTAAAATATCACAGATGACAAAAATTATCACAATTCAAGAGCAGAATCCAATCCTTCAGTCCCGCAGAGAGGGGTATTCGTCACCCAGTCCTGCTTTCAGTAGTCGGACATGGAAGTGCGGTTAAACAAGCAGCCGGGAAACTGCCCTTTACAAACAGTTTCCCGGCTTTTTCTCTTTGATAAAAAATCTTAGAAATCTACTTCCGTTCCATAATATGTACAATTGAACAGCTTTTCCATGGCGGCCGGATCGATCTCTCTCGGATTGGAGCCTGTACATGCGTCGCCTACAGCACGCTCTGCGATGCCGGCAATCTTCTCCTTGAACTCGTCCTCATTGATGCCGAATTCTTTCAGTGTCTTCGGGATGTTAAGCCTTACATTGAAGTCGTCAATCTTTGCGCACAGACTGTTGATCAGAGCCTTCTCGGAAGTTCCCTCAAGTCCCATCCTGCGTGCGATCTCTGCGTAGCGCTTTGCCGCAACCGGATCTTTTGCATTATATTTTATAACGTACGGCAGATAGATGGCATTCGCGCAGCCATGCGGAATATGGCCTGTTGAGAATGCAGCGCCCGTCTTATGCGCCATAGAGTGTACGATACCAAGCAGCGCGTTGGAGAATGCCATACCAGCCAGACACTGAGCATAATGCATCTGCTCTCTTGCCGTCATATCACAGTTATAGGATGCCGGCAGATAATCAAGTACCATCTCGATAGCCTGCAGCGCAAGAGGATCTGTGAATGCGCAGTTCAATGTAGAAACATAGGCCTCGATCGCATGTGTCAGAGCATCCATACCTGTGTACGCAACCTGTTTTACCGGAAGCCCCATTACAAGGTCGGGATCAACGATCGCAACATCGGGTGTAATGTTAAAGTCAGCTAACGGATACTTCACGCCTGTCTGGTAATTGGTGATTACAGAAAAGGCTGTAACTTCTGTAGCTGTTCCGGATGTGGATGGAATCGCGCAGAACTTTGCTTTCTGACGTAATTCCGGGAAATTAAATGGAATGCAGAGATCCTCAAACGTAGTTTCCGGATACTCGTAGAATGCCCACATAGCCTTTGCCGCATCGATCGGTGAACCGCCGCCCATGGAAACGATCCAGTCAGGCTCAAAGTTTCTCATGGCCTCCGCGCCCTTCATCACCGTCTCTACAGACGGATCCGGCTCAACACCTTCAAAAAGCTCAACTTCCATACCAGCTTCTTTTAAATATCCTACCGCTCTGTCAAGAAAACCCTGACGCTTCATGGAGCCTCCTCCAACAACCAGAATCGCTTTCTTACCCTTCAGATTCTTAAGCTCCTCTAAGCAGCCTTTTCCGTGATAGATGTCTCTTGGTAAAGTAAATCTTGCCATAGTCTTGTTCTCCTTTTCTATTTTTGTTAATTATTTATCAAATTATACATCTGTTAAATAAACAACGCAACAGATAGCACAAAAATAATTGTATTTATTTATGAACAATATACAAACCAACAAAAAATGTCAAAAAAGACATCCTGCATTCAGGATGTCTTAATTTGCGTTTACAGTATAAGGCACTATTCTCTTACATAATTCCTCGTTGTAATTCCGCTTACTCTCCCACTCTTTGTCACAAGAATTGCTTTAAATAATGTCTCGCCCTTAGGCATCTTAATCGGCTTTTTATAAGGCAAAGAAGCCGTAGTAGGATCTGTTCCGTCCGTCGTATAATATGCGCTGTACCCTTCCGGGACCTTGATCTCAATCGCACGGGCAGAATCATACTGTCCTGTAGAGGGCGATACTGCCGGCGCATCTTCCATCGGAATTTCAATCGTAAACTCCTTTTCCGATGTCTGGCTGGGAACTCCTTCTTTGTTCACAGCGATAGCCTTGATTGTGTTCGTGCCCTCGCCTAACTGAATTGGTTCCGTGAATACTGTGCTTGCCGTATCAGGCATAGTTCCATCCGTTGTATAGTGGATTTCTCCTTCATCAGAAGTAATCGTTAACTGCTGTACATCATCATAAGTCTCCGTTTCATCAAGGCTGAATCCCGGCTCTTTGACAACATATTCGGGAAGCTTATCTGTTACACTGCTTCCAGCATCTTTAAGAAGCGCAGGAATTCCCATCGGCTGCTTGGTATCAAGATAAAACTCAAATGCAGCCTCATAAACCCCCGCATTGTCCGGCTGCTCGGCTATCACGCCCAAAAACAGGTTCTCGGCAGAGTTCACATCACTCTGTCCGATAAATACTTTAGAAAGTCCCACATAGCCATCTGGTTTTGTCTTATCTTTTTCAATCGCCCTGTGAAAATAATCTTCTGCTTTGCTGTATTCTCCATTTCCAAGCGCACGATTTCCCAGATACACGGTCCCGGCATAAGAACAAAGATACAGTGCAGTCATGGCGACGGCGGTCAGCACCGCCAAAAAGAACAGGATCAAAAACACTTTACGCCGCTTTTTCTTTTTCTGAGCTTTACGTTGTTTTGTCTGTCTTCTCTGTACTTCTCTTTCATCCTGAAACATAGCCGTACTGCTCTGGTATCTTCGGCTTCGTCCGTCGGTCATATAGCCAGTCCTCCCAGAACTATTCCGAAGCGCCGCTGTACGGCTGTCAGCGACATAGCCGGTCCTCCCGGAACTGTTCCGAAGCGCCGCTGTACGGCTGTCAGCGACATAGCCGGTCCTCCCGGAACTGTTTCGAAGCGCCGCCGTACGCTCTCCTGCCATACGGCCGGAACCAGAACGGAGTGCCGCTGTGCGGGCGCCTCCCGATATCCGGTCAGAATCAGAACGAAACGCTGCTGTACGCCCGGAATTTCCAGATTCCGCATTCGCACGGCTCCTCACACCGCCCCCTGATGATCCGCGGGAATTCTTAAGAGCCTCCTTCACATGAGCAGCCAGCATATCTTCTAAAGGATTATAATCAGGGACAATCTGTACTTCTTTGCCGCATTCTTCGCAATATAGGATACCGTCCGGTATCTCGGCGCCGCAGTATCTGCATCTCATATTGCGCCTAACCTCCTAGCTGTTAGAATAACCCTGTGATTGCTCCTTCTTCCGATACGTCGATTCCATTTGCAGCAGGCACCTTCGGAAGACCGGGCATAGTCATGATCGCTCCGGTTAAAGCAACGACAAAGCCCGCGCCTGCGCTGACATACACTTCGCGGATATGGATGTCGAAGTCCTTCGGCCTTCCCAGCTTTTTCGCATCATCCGAAAGTGAATACTGGTTTTTAGCCATACATACCGGAAGGTTCCCAAAGCCCATATCTGTAATCTTCGCAAGCTGTTTTTTAGCCGCGGGCTCAAACACTACACCGTCGGCGCCATAGATTTCTCTGGAAATCGTCTCAATCTTCGCTTCTAAAGAAGCTTCGTCTTTATATAATGTATGGAAATGACTTTTCTTTGTCTCCAATGTCTCCAATACTTTTTTTGCAAGAGCGATTCCGCCCTCGCCGCCTTTTTCCCATACTTCTGAAAGAGCAAACTCACAGCCTCTCTCCTCGCAGAATCTGCGGATATAATCATTCTCCGCCTCTGTATCCGTAAGGAAAGAGTTCAGCGTCACGACAACAGGAACATCATATTTCTGGATATTTTCAATATGTTTCTCCAGATTCACAATACCCTTCTTCAGTGCTTCTAAGTTTTCCTCGGAAAGATCTGCCTTCGCAACTCCTCCATTATACTTCAAAGCGCGCACAGTTGCAACTAAAACAACTGCATCCGGTTTAAATCCCGCCTTACGGCACTTGATATCAAAGAATTTCTCCGCGCCTAAGTCCGCGCCGAAGCCTGCTTCCGTGATAACAATATCACTCATCTTAAGAGCCATCTTTGTTGCTCTTACACTGTTGCAGCCGTGAGCAATATTTGCAAAAGGTCCGCCATGTACCAGAGCCGGAGTGTGCTCTAACGTCTGAATCAGATTTGGCTTGATCGCATCCTTCAAAAGCGCCGTCATAGCGCCTGTCGCCTGAAGATCATCCGCCGTTACCGGCTCCCCGCTGAAGTTATATGCTACGATAATCTTCCCAAGACGCCTCTTCAGATCATGAATATCATCTGCCAGACAGAGGATCGCCATAATCTCGGAAGCAACCGTGATGACAAAATGGTCTTCCCGCACCATGCCGTCCATCTTATTTCCAAGTCCGACTACGATGTTCCGAAGATTCCGGTCATTCATATCAAGACACCGCTTCCACACTACCTGCCTCGGATCGATCTGCAGGGCGTTTCCCTGCTGAATATGATTATCTAAAAGTGCTGCAAGAAGGTTATTAGCAGAAGTGATCGCATGGAAATCTCCGGTAAAATGGAGATTCAGATCCTCCATCGGAACAACCTGGGCGTATCCGCCGCCTGCCGCTCCGCCTTTAATTCCAAAGCACGGTCCTAAGGACGGCTCTCTCAGAGCAATAACTGCTTTTTTATTAAGCTTGGCCATGGCTTGTCCAAGGCCGACTGTCGTCGTAGTCTTTCCTTCTCCCGCCGGAGTCGGATTGATTGCTGTCACAAGAACCAGCTTTCCATCGGGACGTTCCTTTATCTTTTCCCAAACCTCGTCGGAAAGCTTTGCCTTATACTTTCCGTAAAATTCTAATTCTTCCTCATGAATACCTAATGCAGCGGCCACATCTTTAATATGCGCCATCTTTGCTTCCTGTGCAATCTGGATATCTGTTTTCATCGGTTTCCAATCCTTCCTTTCTCTGGGTGGTCCTTCGTTACATCTGTTCTACGTACTGTTCAAATTCCTCCTTGGACATCAGCACTTTTCTCGGCTTCGTACCTTCTTCACCGCCTACGACACCTGCTTCGCAGAGCTGGTCCATAATGCGGGCAGCACGGTTGAATCCAATCTTAAACGTACGCTGCAGCATCCCAATCGATGCCTTTTCCTTATCTATAATGAGGCGGCCCGCTTCAGTAAAATACGCGTCGCGGTCATTATCTTCTCCGTTCGGAGCTGCGATTCCCGGCTCACTGGCAGTTACCTGACTTACCATCTCCTCGTCATATTCTTCCGTAGTATTGTTGCTGCGCAGAAATTCCACTACGCTCTGTACTTCCTCATCTGTCACAAAAGAACCTTGAACTCTTGCCGGCTTCGGATATCCTGCCGGATAAAAAAGCATATCCCCTTTCCCAAGCAGCTTTTCCGCACCGTTCATATCGATGATCGTTCTTGAATCCACACCGGATGATACAGCAAATGCGATCCTGGACGGCATATTCGCTTTGATCAGACCGGTAATGACATTAACCGATGGTCTCTGAGTGGCTACGACCAGATGGATTCCAGCAGCTCTTGCAAGTTGTGCCAGACGGCAGATCGCACCCTCCACATCTCCGGATGCCACCATCATCAGATCCGCAAGCTCGTCTACGATAATAACCAACTGTGACATAGGCGCAGGTTTTTCACCGTCTATCGCCGGTTCAGACTTGATCTTCTCATTGTAGCCTTTCATATCCCGGACATTGTACTCTGCAAATGCGCGGTAACGCCTGTCCATTTCCGCCACGGCCCAGTTGAGCGCTCCAGCAGCCTTCTTTGGATCTGTGACAACAGGAATCATCAGGTGAGGTATTCCGTTATAGACACTCAACTCCACCACCTTCGGATCTATCATGATCAATTTTACTTCCTCCGGCGCGGCCTTATACAAAATACTCATGATCAGCGTATTAATGCAGACAGATTTCCCGGAACCAGTGGCTCCTGCGATCAGTACATGAGGCATCTTGGCAATATCCGTCACTACAGCTTTCCCTGCAATATCTTTTCCGGCGGCAAAGGAAAGCTTTGACGTGCTTTTTTTGAATTCCTGTGATTCCAGCAGATCTCTCAGCATAACCGCTGTATTCTCTTTGTTAGGAACTTCGATTCCAACCGCCGCTTTTCCAGGAATCGGCGCCTCGATACGGATATCCGCCGCCGCAAGATTCAGCTTGATATCATCAGCAAGACCTACGATCTTGCTGACCTTTACCCCCATCTCCGGCTGCAGCTCGTAGCGGGTAACCGCCGGACCGCAGCTTACGTTCGTAACTGTGACATGAACCCCGAAATTCTGTAGCGTCTGCTGAAGCTTAAGCGCTGTTTCTTTAAGATGTGAATCGGAATCTCCGCCGGCCTTCTTCCCTCTTTTTAAAAGGGAAAGCGGCGGAAACTTGTAAGATTTCCGAGGCTTCCCGCTATGATTTTCCGCATCTGGATATGCACGCTCCTTCGCCGGAATTCCTGTGTCCGGCACAAAATCCGAGGCGCCTGAAGGTTCAGCAAACTCTCCGAAAGAAGCTTCGGCCTGCAAAGATTCCGTATCATTTTTCTGAATGGAAGTATCATTCCGTTGAATGGAAAATCCCGGTACGTCTGATGATGTTTCATCCTCCATCACGTCTACGGTCAATTCCCTTATATCCTTCTTTTCTTTTGCAAGGGCGGTATCAAAAGAGACTCCCTCCACATGGTTGTCGCGCCTTTTTCTGCTCTTTGACTTTAAAGGTTCTGACCGCTCTCTTTCGGCTTCCCGTTCCCTGCGCCGCTCCTGTGCCGCTTTCCGGTGTCTCTCTACGTCTCCTCTGGCCTTTCCATATGCCTTGTTACTCTGGCTCTTTACACCCTTAAGCACAGATTTCCCTGTAATGATCACAAGGCAGACGATCATAAGTATGATAACGATTACGTATGTACCGGCGATGCCGACCGCCGGAGTTAATAATCCTGCCGCCGCCGCTCCTGTGCCGCCGCCGCTTTTATTTATTAACTGGAAAAAGGTACACAATAATACTGTTAGAAAAACAGCCGCAAGAGCTCTGAGATACGCTTTAAAATTCTCCTTATTAGATACAACGAATGCAACAATGCCAAATAATAAAAACGGCACTATATAGGTCACTGTTCCAAAAATATCTGTGAGAAATCTGGAAACCACTTTTCCGACTCTGCCTCCCAGTCCGAAAAGACTAAGTAAGATCAGAATACTGACCGCAAGAGTTATCCAGATAACGATCTCGTCTGTTATAAAGCTTTGTTCTGACTTCTTTTTTGTCCTTGTCTGCTTGGTACCCCTCTTTTTCTTTGACTTTGCAGCCATGTATTTTCCCCCTTACTGGCTCAATCAAAAAGTATTATATCATCTTTGCCGGGGGCTGTCATTACAAATTTTTACTCTTTTTTTTCCTCTCCTCATCGATCATTTCATGCAGTTTTCCTAATGCATCACTCATTCCGCCGACCTCGTCAATAAGCCCTTCCCGCACAGCTTCCCGGCCTTCTAAAAGGGTACCTACATCCTTGACGAGTTCTGTCGGATTCAACATAAGTTCTTCAATTCTCTGCTGTGTCATATGCGAATGGCCAGCTAAAAACTTGGTGATCCGATCCTGCGTCTTTATCATGTTCCTGAGACTTTGCGTCACGCCGATGAACATCCCGTTAGAGCGCACTGGATGTACGATCATCGTACCGCTCGGCACAATAAAGGAATACTTTGCCGACACCGCTAAAGGTCCCCCGATTGAATGGCTTCCGCCTAAAACGAGCGATACTGTAGGCTTACTTAGGGAAGCGATCATTTCCGCAATAGAAAGTCCTGCTTCCACATCTCCCCCCAGTGTATTCAGAAGGATGAGAAGTCCCTCGATCTCCTCACTGTCCTCTACCTCTGCAAGCATAGGAAGAAGATGCTCGTACTTTGTGGCCTTTGCATTTCCTGACACGGCTTCATGGCCTTCAATCTCGCCGATGATCGTTAAAAGCTTGATCTTATGTTTATCTTTGCCTTCATTTAAATTCAGAGAACCCATTTCTCGGATCTGCTCGTTTTTCATTTCCTGTTTTTCATCCTGCTTTTCATTTCCCATAAAAATACACCTCCATACTTTTTAATTAGTATGGAGGTGATTTCTGATTTTATACGTGCAAAAGCGCCTGTTCAAGGTCTGCAATGATATCTTCAATATTCTCGATTCCCACGCTGAAACGAATCAGATCCGGCTGTACGCCTGCTTCCAGAAGTTCCGTATCGTTCATCTGGCGGTGGGTATGACTTGCCGGATGAAGGACGCAGCTTCTCGCATCTGCCACATGGGTTACGATGGCGATCATCTTCAGACTGTCCATCATACGGACTGCCGCATCTCTCCCGCCCTTTAAGCCGAATGTCAGAACGCCGCAGGTTCCGCCCGGCATATATTTCTTTGCAAGATCATAATATTTATCACCCTCTAAGGACGGATGGTTCACCCATGCGACTTTTTCGTGCCCCTTAAGATATTTTGCCGCTTTCAGGGCATTTTCACAATGCCTCGGCATCCGAAGATGAAGCGTTTCCAGACCGATATTTAAAAGAAACGCATTCTGAGGCGACTGGATAGAACCGAGATCACGCATAAGCTGCGCGGTAGCCTTTGTAATATAAGCCCCTTTGCCGAATCTCTGCGTGTATACGATTCCGTGATAGGTCTCATCCGGCTGAGTCAGTCCCGGGAATTTTTCCGCATGAGCCTCCCAATCAAAATTGCCGCTGTCCACGATAGCGCCGCCCACACAGGAAGCATGGCCATCCATATACTTTGTTGTGGAATGGGTGACAATATCCGCTCCCCATTCAAAAGGACGGCAGTTAATCGGCGTCGCAAATGTGTTGTCTACAATAAACGGAACCCCGTGAGCATGAGCCGCCTGTGCAAATTTTTCAAAGTCAAGAACAACCAGCGCCGGATTTGCCACAGATTCCCCGAACACAGCCTTCGTATTATCCCGAAACGCCGCATTCAGTTCCTCCGGCGTACACTCGGGATCGACAAAAGTGGCCTCTATGCCCATCCTGCGGATCGTATGCGCGTAGAGATTGTAAGTTCCTCCATACAACGCGGAAGCACATACGATATGGTCGCCTGCCTGCGCGATATTCATGATGGCATAAAAGCTTGCCGCCTGTCCCGAAGAGGTGAGCATCCCTGCAGCTCCGCCCTCCAGATCACAGATTTTTGCAGCTACTGCATCATTGGTTGGATTCTGCAGGCGGGTGTAGAAATATCCCGATTCCTCCAGATCAAAAAGCCGTCCCATCTGCTCACTGCTGGAATATTTAAAAGTGGTGCTCTGGTAGATCGGAAGAACTCTCGGCTCCCCGTTGCCCGGTTCATAACCCGATTGGATACATTTGGTTTCGATCTTATATTTGCTCAATTGCTTCTCCTCCTATGCATATAAATACTTCTTTTTGAGTCCGCACATCATAGATACGTAGTGCTCCAGACATGCTTCTTTCTTTCCTTTCTCAATCAACTTAAGGCAGGGTGCAAGATATTCCTTGTAGATACTTTCATAGATATCCTTCGCATGATCCTGCATATTGATCAGCATGACAATCCCCGGCGCAATCTCGTAATACTCTTCTATAAGTTCCCGCCTCGCTTCGGTTTCCATCAGATAGCCGTCCCGGAAATCCCGGAATGTCCGAAGCTCATAACAGTCATCCGGCTTTTTCATGCTCTCACAGACCGCCGTCGTAATATAGCAGAGCTTCCGTTCAAACCCTGCAGCTATCTCATCATAAGTGCTGTGCGTAAGATGCATGTTTGTTATGCCTTTTCCATTCCACAGTTCCACCATCCTCTTTGTAAGGGCGATGCAGTCTTTCTGTTTGGAATAATTTAAAAGCGGAACTACATACACCGCCATATTTAGATTATAATCCATCGAATCTCTGTCTTTGTTCCTCTTTTTTACAGACTGCATCTTCTCATACGCATGATTTGGAATTACCTGCGCAAGCTCCTCTGTCAGGGCTTCCCTTTCTTCCTCCGGTGCCTGCACGAAGCACTGCATGATATCTTCCATCGTACTCTCATACCTTTTCAGAGCATCTTCTATGACACCCGCATACTGCTTCCGCCTGAATTCCTTCCTGTGGTCCAGCATCTCATCAAAGAGAACGATAAGCTCCTTCTTAATCCTGTCTGTCTTGTCCATCCGTTTCCTCCGCTGTTATTCTTCCCAGTTGTGATATACGTCCTGCACATCATCATCATCGTCCAGCATATCAAGCGTCTTCTGGATGCTGGTGATGTCCTTCGGCTCTGTAAGCGCTACATAAGTCTGCGGAATCATAGTCACTTCCGCTACAGCCATAGGAATCCCCGCTTCTTCAAGAGTCTGGCGCACTGCGCTGAAATCATCCGGTGAAGTCAGGATCTCGTAGCTGTCCTCCTCCTCCGAAAAATCATCTGCACCTGCATCTAACACCTGCATCATCAGCTCGTCAGAGTCTCCTTCATACTCTTCCTTATCAATAACGATCTGTCCCTTCTTATCAAACATAAATGATACGCAGCCTGGCGTCCCCACGTTACCGTTCCCTTTTGTAAATGCGTTCTTTACATTGGTTGCGGTACGGTTGCGGTTGTCCGTCAGCGTCTCGACGATGATCGCCGTCCCGTTGGGACCGTAACCTTCATATGTAATATGCTCATAATTCGCTGCATTGGCGTCTCCGGATGCTTTCTTAATATTCCGGTCAATGGTCTCGTTGGGCATGTTGTTGGCTTTCGCTTTTGCAATTACGTCCCTGAGACGGCTGTTATTCGCCGGATCCGCGCTGCCGCCTTCCTTGACGGCTACTGCAAGTTCTTTCCCTATTTTTGTAAAAATCTTTCCCTTTGCCGCATCATTCTTTTCTTTCTTGTGTTTAATGTTGGCAAATTTTGAATGTCCTGACATGTTTTATCCCTCGCTTTATGATTCTAATCTTTATGATCTTGTCTTCCTTCTGCTGACATTACGCATTGCTTTTCACTTTGCGCTCCCTCAATTCTATCATTATTCCGGCAGTTTTTCAATCTTAACTCTGCGGATCGTATTATTATCCACAAGAAGCACGGTAAAGCGATACCCCTCATATTCCACTACACAGTGCTCGTCCTGCGAAGGAATCCGCTCAAGCTGGTCGATCAAAAATCCGTTCAGCGTCCCGTAATTTTCTTTATCAAACTGTATTCCGAGATAATCCTCCAGATCCTCCAACTCAGCAAATCCGTTTACAAGATAATTTCCCGTCACAAGGCGGGTGATCATCTTTTCCTCAACGTCATGCTCGTCCAGAATATTTCCCACGAGTTCCTCTAAGATATCCTCCATCGTCACAAGCCCGCTCGTCTGACCATACTCGTCCAGAACGATCACCACATGATTATGTGACACCTGCATTTCACGAAAAAGCGTGTCAATACTCTTCGTTTCAGGTATGAATGTTACTGCCCTTATGTAATCTCCAAGCTCTGAGACAGGAATCTTACGCTGCTCTCTTGCCAGATAGCATTCCATCGCGTCCCTCAGGTGAAGAAATCCGACAATCTCGTCAATATCCTCCTTATAGATCGGGAATCTGGAAAAATTCTCATCCAGCATAAACTTCAGCGCATCTTCCAGCGTCTCCTTCCCGTCGATCGCAATGATATTCTTCCTGTGTGTCATAATATCCTTCGCATCCTTGTCCATATAGCGGAAAATATTGCGGATCAAAGCGGCTGCTTCCTTTTTCAGCCCATCATCCATCTCATCTTCTGCCTGAAATATCTGCCGTATTTTTTGAAACAAACTGCCTTCTTCCATCTTAAATTTCTTAAACTCCTTTGCTATGTATGAAGCTCAAAACTCACCTTCAGCGCTTCATCAACTTTGTTCATAATCCCTTTATCCAGATGGCATACCATGTCCTTTAATCTCTGTTTATCAATGGTACGGATCTGTTCCAGTAAAATCACCGAATTTTTTACAATCTGGCACTTTCTTACGTCCAGCTCCACATGGGTGGGAAGCTTCGCTTTATTCATGCGGGAAGTAATCGCCGCACATATAACTGTAGGGCTGTGCCGGTTGCCCACATCATTCTGTATAATGAGCACCGGACGGATTCCGCCTTGTTCGGAACCGACGACCGGGCTTAAGTCTGCATAATAAATATCTCCGCGCCTTACCTGCACTCTATTCACACTCCGATACATATAAGATAAAGTAAGTATTTCCATCTTTTTCGGATGTATTCCATAGAGTTTACGTATTTAACTAAAATAATCTCTCTGTTCGGTCACTTCGCCGTGCCGTAAAAATTCATGGGGTACACGTTTTCCCAGATTGCACACAAATTCATAATTAAATCTCCCGGACAGCCCGCTTAATATCTCCACGGGAAGGCTTTCTTCCCCGTCGCTGCCGATCATGGTGATTTTGTCGCCATATTTCACGTCCGGGATATCTGTAACATCCACCATAAGCTGATCCATGCAGACACGTCCCAGAATTCCCGCCTTCTTTCCGTGTATGAGCACATAGCCTTTATTAGAAAGACTTCTGGGATAACCGTCTCCGTATCCTACCGGGACGGTTGCGATCTTCGTTCTCTTCTTTGCGGCAAATGTTCCCCCATAGCTGATCAGAGTTCCTTTCTCCACCCATTTTACATGGGCCACATGGCTGATCAGCTCCATAGCGGGCTTTAAAGGAACCTTTTCTTTGTTGACTTCTTCCGACGGATAAAGCCCGTAAGTGGATATCCCCGCTCTCACCAGATTCAGATTCGCCTCCGGCAAGTCAATGATCCCGGCGCTGTTGGAACAGTGATAATAAGGAAATGTTATGCCTCTTTCTTCAAGACTTTGCTTCACCCGCAGATACGCAGCAAGCTGCCTGCGGGTAAATGTCTTATCTGTCTCATCCGCTTTTGAAAAATGTGTGTACATTCCTTCCGGCACAAGACCCGGAAGCGCGGCAATCTCCTCTATCTCCCTGATATCCTCATCCTGTGCCATAAACCCAAGCCTTGACATCCCCGTATCGATCTTGATATGGATATATACCTTCTTGTGAAGTCTTTCGGCTAGCTTCGATACTTCCTTAGCCATCTCCTTTGTATAGACGGTCATCCGGATCCCTTGCTCTATCATGCATTCTCTCTGATCCGGGAAAATGCATCCCAGGACAAGCAACGGTTTTATGATCCCGCCGTTTCTAAGGGCTACTGCCTCATCAAGAGTAGCAACTGCATAGCCCCAGATATACTCCTTATCGTCAAGGAGCCTTGCTATCTGCAGACCGCCGTGTCCGTAGCCGTCCGCCTTAATGACAACCAGCATTTTGGTACTGTCACTGATATTCTTTTTCATGCTTTCCACATTGAACTCAATCGCATCAAGGTCAATTCTCGCGCACACTCTCGTATACTTCTTCATATACTCGCCTCCTCATCCTGTGCCAAATGTTTGAAAGCAATACCGATATGGTTCATGATATCTTCTGCAAGCACACTGTATGCGCCCTTGTCTTCTCTTGCATAATCTCCTGCCCTTCCATGCAGGTATGCTCCCAGAACTGCCGATTCAAAACAGTCACGTTTCTGCGCCAGAAGCCCCGCCGTAAGCCCTGCAAGTACATCTCCGGAGCCCGCCTTCGCCATAGCGCAGTTGCCGGAACAGTTCAGGCATGCCCGCTTTCTATCGGTATATGTCACTGTATCGGCATCCTTGAGGATGCAGGTGATGCCGGCATTTTTATCTCCCAGAAAGCGTTTCAGCGCCTTTAACCGGTCTGCCCTGATCTCCTTTACCGACATTCCTGTAAGCCGTGACATCTCTTTCATATGCGGAGTCAGAATATATTGATCATGAAGTCTCTGTTCAAAGGCTTTTGGATGTACTGCCATCAGATTTAAACCGTCCGCATCTACCACGCAAGGACATCGGTTGTTTTGAAAGACTGTCTCCACAAGCTTCTTTGCCGTCTCTTCCATGCCGATACCAGAACCCATGCACACAACGTCTGCCCACGACAGCAGCCGGAGAAGTTCCTTTTCATCGAAATCTTCGTAAGCAGTAATCACTGCTTCCGGCAGAAGCGTCTGCAAAACGGCAAGATTCTCTTCTGCCGTATAGATACGTACCAGCCCCGCGCCCGCCAGATAGGCGGATTTTGCGTTAAAATAAGCCGCGCCGCACATACCCCTGCTCCCGGCGATCACAAGCACCTTTCCGTAAGTTCCTTTGTTTGAATCTTCCATGCGGGCCGGAAGGAGCGATCGGTAATCTGTTTCCGTAAGCTCACAGACAACCTCTGTATCCTCCTTAAAAGGCGCGTCGCTGATTCCGATATCGGCGATCACCACTTCTTTCGCATATTCTTTTCCCGGATAGATGCCCATGCCGAATTTCATCTTCTGAAAAGTGACGGTAACATCTGCCATAAATGCGATTCCGAGAACATTTCCCGTATCAGCCGAAATCCCTGACGGTATATCCACTGCGAATTTCAGCGCCCGGCTCTCATTCATCGCGCCGAGGATCTTCGCGTATTTTCCTTCTATATTACGGCTTAATCCTACGCCGAACACAGCATCTACTATAATACTATATTCTCCTGCTTTGAATTCATTGCCAACGATTCCTCCCGCTTTTTCAAAAAGCCGGATCTGCTCCTTACATTCGCTGGTGCACCGCTCCCTGTTTCCTGCCATAACAGCAGTTACACGATGTCCGTCTTCTATCAGCATTCTTGCAATCGCAAAACCATCGCCCCCGTTATTGCCCGAACCGCACACAATACAGACATCAGACAAATCCATATCCTGCTCTCTCATATATCTGACACAGGCAGCGGCAGCCCGCTCCATCAATGCAAGAGACGGTATGCCAAGCGTATGGATCGTGTACTGGTCCGCCTCCTTCATCTGACATGCTCCCGGTAAATACCTCATATTCTATCTTCTCCATCTATATTCATAAAATTATGAAAATCTCGTCTGTACACAAAGAACGTGTAAAGACCTGCCCGCTTCCAGCATGGCTCGTCATTACACGTCTTTTGGGCTATGATTCTTTATGCTCCTGACGATATCTGCTGATGTTGTATGATAACTGCATCAGGCTTTCCGACAAATGCACATTCTCCACGATAATGTTATCCGGTAGATTCAAATCTGTATGAGCGAAATTCCAAATCGCACATACACCGTTATCTACCAGAAGATTCGCGACTTCAATCGCTTTTTCCTTAGGAATCGTAAGCGCTGCAATCTTCACTTCGTTGTTCTGGACAAATTCCTTAAGCTCATCCATCATACGGATTGGCACGCCTCTTATAGAAACACCATTAAGCCTCGGATTAACGTCAAATATACCCTTGAGGATAAATCCCCTGTTCTCAAAGGCAGCATAATTGGCAAGCGCCTGTCCAAGATTACCGGCGCCGATAATGATCATGTTATGGTCTTCCTCAAGACCAAGAATCTTTCCAATCTCTGTGTATAAATATTTCACATTATAGCCGTAACCTTGTTGTCCAAATCCCCCAAAATTATTGAGGTCCTGCCGAATCTGGGAAGCCGTGACTTTCATCTTCTTACTCAGGTCATTGGATGAAATACGCTCCACACCATTTTCAAGCAATTCCCCCAAGTATCTGTAGTACCGTGGCAGTCTTCGAATGACAGCCTGAGAAATCCCTCTTTCTTCCACTGATGTTCACCTTCCATTTCTTTCATAAAAACATTATAGTAAATTGTCAAAGCAAAGTCAAACTTTTTGGTTGTGTTTTCTTTCATTTTCGCTATAATGTAGAAGTAATGCTTAAATTTCTGGGAGTTTAACAGGAGGATATTATGATATTAGCATGTCACAAAATCAGTAAAGCATTCGGTGAAGAAATAATTGTCACCGACGGCTCATTTCATATAGAAGACCACGAAAAAGCGGCTCTTGTAGGCATAAACGGTGCGGGAAAGTCCACGATATTAAAGATGATCGTAGGCGAACTGCCCTTAGACGCCGGAACGATCACTCTGACTAAGGGTAAATCTCTGGGTTATCTTTCCCAGCATCAGGATATGGCGGGGGAAAATTCTATCTACGAAGAAGTAAGGACTGCCAAAGCAAAGATCATAGAGACCGAAAGACGTCTCAGGCAGATGGAGATGGAGATGAAGCATTTATCCGCCGAGCGTCTGGAAAGTCATATGGAAGCCTACAACCGTCTGACGGCAGAATTTGAGCGTGCCAACGGCTACGCATATGAGAGTGAGATCGTCGGAGTATTGAAAGGTCTTGGATTTTCCGAGGATGAGTTTTCAAAGCAGACAGGAGCTCTCTCCGGAGGGCAGAAAACCCGGGTATCCCTTGGAAAGCTCCTTCTTACAAGACCGGACATTCTTCTGCTTGACGAGCCGACTAACCATTTGGACTTAGGTTCCATCGCATGGCTGGAGAACTACCTTTTGAATTATCCGGGAGCTGTCCTTATCGTCTCCCACGACCGGTATTTTTTAAACCGGATTGCCACAAAGATCATAGAGATTGAGAATGGGAATCTTATGACTTATTCCGGCAACTACACCCAGTACGCCGAGAAGAAAAAGATGATCCGCGATGCACAGCTGAAAGAATATCTAAACCAGCAGCAGGAAATCAAACATCAGGAAGCCGTCATAGAAAAGCTCCGCTCCTTTAACCGCGAAAAATCCATCAAACGGGCAGAGAGCCGTGAAAAAATGCTGGAGAAAATAAAGCCCGTAGACAAGCCGGTTAACCTTCATGCCGAGATACACCTAACCCTTACCCCTTCCCGCACAAGCGGCAATGATGTTCTTTCTGTCGAGCATCTTGGCAAGGCATTCCCGCCCCACATCCTTTTTTCGGATGTAAATTTTGAGATAAAACGGGGGGAGCACGTGGCAGTGATCGGAGATAATGGTACGGGAAAAACGACGCTTCTTAAGATTTTAAATAACGTGATTGCTGCGGATGAGGGATCGTTTACGCTTGGGACTAATGTACAGATCGGATATTATGATCAGGAACACCATGTCCTCCATATGGATAAGACAATTTTTGAGGAGATTTCGGATGATTATCCTTCTCTCACCAACACGGAAATCCGGAATATGCTTGCAGCATTCCTCTTTACGGGGGATGACGCATTCAAATTGATCGGGGATTTAAGCGGCGGCGAGCGGGGCCGGGTATCTTTGGCGAAGCTTATGCTCTCGGAGGCAAATTTTCTCATCCTCGACGAGCCGACCAATCATCTGGATATTGTTTCAAAAGAGATTTTAGAGAAGGCGCTTAATGATTACACCGGAACGGTGCTTTACGTCTCCCATGACCGTTACTTTATCAACCAGACGGCAACAAGGATTCTGGATCTTGTGAATCAGACTTTTATCAACTATATCGGAAATTATGACTACTATCTTGAAAAGCGGGACGAGCTGACCGCCGCCTACTCCTGTCAGGAAGTTGATGAGAACGTCACATTCGATAAAGCTAACAATTCCGGCGGTTCGGACGGCAGGCTAAGCTGGCAGGAGCAAAAGGAAGCGCAGGCGCGCAAACGCAAACGCCAGAATGATCTCGCAAAGACGGAAAAGCGTATCGCCGAACTGGAAGACAGAGACGCCAGGATTGATGAGCTGATGGGGCTTGAAGAAGTGTATACGAATTCAGTCAAATGTCAGGAGCTGGCCGGGGAGAAAGCGCAGATCGCAGAAGAACTGGAAGAATTGTATGTCAGGTGGGAGGAATTAGCAGAATAATACAGCAATGATAACAGAGCGGCCCAAAAAGAGACTTCCGATATTCTTTAGCTCTAAGCCTTAGAGCTAAAGAATATCGGAAGTCTCTTGACTCTAAACTATTTTGCATGTGCTACTGTATGATTAGAATAGGTATCCCATGTGGGTTCATAATCTTCGGTTGCCTGATTTCCCCACATATCCCAACCTTCTCGAACTCCTCTTGCGAACAGTTCAATTCGGGGACCCTGACTGCATTCCTCAATGATAGGAATAATTTCGTCTGGTTTACGGCTATGTTCCCGTTTCATTGCCCGGATAATATTAACCTGCGAACGCGCCGGCTGCAACGTTCTATTAGGCGCACTTTTTTTCTTAATGCCGAATAAAATCAATTCCGTAACATTTCTAAAATAAAATCCAACCCCCCTGCCGTCAGGACCTCCGTCTTTTCGCACCTTTTCCCACACAATATTCCCTTTATATTCAAATCCCCACGCGTCCATTACTTCTAAGCCATCTGGAAGCAGCGCATTTGGAATCCACAAATACAAGTGCGCTTTTTCTCCTGTAATATCCGCAATCGGCAGTGCTTTAATATCTGCAATCGTCATTGTCTCATATCGAGTTAAACGTTTATGTTCGGGAGAAACTTTTCCTTTTCTGTTCTGAAATTGCCATGGCGGATCCGCATAAATTGTATTATATTTCTTCCCGCTCGTAAATTTCATTAAATTTTGTATAGTACTTGTTAAATCTGCCATATTCTTCAACACATTCCTTTCCTATCCCTACTGCTAAAATGGGACACCCGCCATTGCGGCGGGAATCAAGCCGATAACGCAATTTTCCCATCCACGTAGTACTCGCACCATACTTTTTTATTAATGGCTGACCATTATTGTCTTTTTCTTGTTTAAAAATATCGTTAAGAGATTCTGTTCTCGTTACAATAACTCCAACATCGATTAGTCCGCAATCAAAATACGTTCGCATTGCCAGCAAATCGCGGTCAAATGTCTGATCTTTACTATTCCACTCAAGATCAAAAGCAACTCTATTTTTCAAAAAGTCTATATTATGGCCATCAATATATCCTTCGATTGTTTCAACATCATATGGTTCGTCCGCAAAACGTCCCCTCCGCTGTGCTGTTTGCCTTGGATATTTTTTTACAATCAGATCACCGCTTATTCTAATCTCTCTCCAGCCATACGGGTATAATACATCATCAAATTTTTTGGGTATTGGAGATTCATTACCTCCGGATTTTTTTATATCTGCCAAAGTTAGCTTCAATTTTCGCAAGCACTCTTGTAACTCCTTCCACTCTGTCGGAAATGCATCATGGAGTATCTCTAAAGCATGACCATAATTATAAAATTCAAACCTTCTTAAAAGATCACTATCCACATATTTTTCTACATCCATATCACTTATTCCTTTTCATATTTCTTACCATGGTATCCGTGC
>ERZ778514.436-NODE-436-length-39252-cov-17.829706_pt1 | contig 39252 bp, 30 predicted proteins | sample MGYA00510344_ERZ778514 | MGnify/ENA primary metagenome ERZ778514 (study PRJEB29527, sample SAMN07138968) | mouse gut metagenome | material: feces | host: mouse | place: China:Nanjing | collected 2016-01-25 ...
AACATCAATCAGTAAACATCACAAACCGAGTCAACCTATTTCAGGAACGGACAATATTTGCAGGCTGAAACTACGATTTACTTACATTTCAGCCTGCTTTTCTGTTTTTTTTGCTATCTTTGTTGATAAAAAGCAAAACTCTCATGTCAACCGCTCAACTTCATCCGTCAGGCACACCTACGATGCTACGGCTCTGTCGCGGTCTCTACCGCCAGATGGAGTCGCAAGGCATTGACATAGAAAAGATGCGCCATCTTACATCGCTGCTCCGGGAAGGTGCTAAAGAAGGACACTTGAAGCCTGACCGCTTCGGCATAAGTCCTGTAGTGCATAACCTGTGGACCGCATACGCATTATGTAACCGTGTGAGCCCCGATCCGAACATGGTAGCCGCAATCATGCTTCGCAACCTTGTGGAGTGCGATTTCATACAGATAAACGACATAAAGGCGCAATGGGGCGAAGATGTAGCCAGACTGCTTGGCGGACTGCGCAACATAACTCAGTTGTATTCACGACAGGTAGCTGTTGAAAGCGACAACTTCCGCCGTCTGCTCATGACATTTGCCGAGGACATACGTGTAATCATCATCATGATTATAGACCGCCTGGAGCTGATGAAACTGATCAACCATCACCCCAACGAGCGGCTCGTGCGCGAAGTGGCATACGAGGCCAACTTCCTCTACGCTCCTCTGGCTCACCGTCTCGGTCTTTACGCCATCAAAGGTGAAATCGAGGATATGTCGCTCAAATATACCAACCGCAAGGCATTTGATGACATAGCCCGCCACCTCAACGAGACAAAGGCCAAACGCGACTCCTACATAGCCGACTTCATCAGTCCGGTGCGCGAGAAACTCGATGCCTCCGGCATAAAGTATGAAATAAAGGGGCGAACGAAATCAATATATTCCATCTGGAACAAGCTCATCAAACAGAAGAACGACATAGACCATATCTATGACCTTTTTGCCATACGCATCATAATCGATACGCCCCCCGAACGCGAGAAAGCGGAATGCTGGCTTGCCTACTCCATCGTGACCGACCTCTATCAGCCCAATCCGGCGCGAATGAAAGACTGGATAAGCATCCCGAAATCAAACGGATACGAATCCCTTCACATTACGGTATCAGGTCCCGACGGCCGCTGGGTGGAGGTGCAGATACGCACCCGCCGCATGGATCTCGTGGCAGAAAAGGGAGTCGCCGCCCACTGGCGCTACAAAGGCATAAAGAGCGAGGGCGAAATGGACTCGTGGATGAACAAGGTGCGCAATATTCTCGAAGCCGGCACAGACGGGCCGATGGAGCTGATGCGCAACTTCAAAATGGACTTCTACGACAAAGAAGTATTCGTATTCACACCGAAAGGCGACCTGTACAAACTTCCGCTCGGAGCCACTGTGCTTGACTTTGCGTTCAATATCCATTCACGCCTGGGTTGCCAGTGCACGGGAGCACGCATCAACGGCAAAAACCAGAAGATAAACTATCGTTTGAAAAGCGGTGACACCGTAGAGGTGCTGACATCTACAGCCCAGTCACCCAAGCAGGACTGGCTCGGATTTGTAGTTACATCAAAAGCCAGGACAAAAATACGCCAGACCCTCAACGAGCGCTCCAATCAGGCCTCTGAACTTGCCAAGGAGATGCTGCAACGACGGTTTAAAAACCGCAAGATAGAGCTTGACGAGGCTCCGCTGATGCGTACGATAAAGAAACTCGGCTACAAGACCGTAACCGACTTCTATAACGATATAGCAAAAGAGACTCTTGACATAACAACTGTCATCGACGCATACGAACAGACCGCATCGCGCCGCTCCCCTGAAGGAGAAACCCGTTCGGCGGGAGAGTTCATACTCCAGACCAACGATGACAGTACCAACGCATCGTCAAACGACGTGCTTGTCATCGGCGATAATATCAAGGGGATAAACTACAGACTTGCACGATGCTGCAATCCCATACACGGTGACGAAGTATTCGGCTTCATATCGTCGGAGGGTGTGGTGAGCATACACCGTGCCGACTGCCCCAACGCCTTGCACATGCGCCAGCGTTTCCCCTACCGGGTAGTGCCGACAAGGTGGTCGGGCAAAGTCGGCGACCAGTTTGCCACTACGCTCCGCGTGGTAGGACACGATGATATCGGCATCGTCACCAATATCACATCTATAATCAACAAGGAGAAAGACATAACCCTGCGCGCAATTTCCATCGACTCAAACGACGGACTGTTTCAAGGTCATCTTTCGGTAGGTGTTAACGATACTTCCGCGCTTAAAATGTTAATCAAAAAAATCAAGACAATTAAAGGAGTAAAAGATGTACAACGTGTATAAACATATCGGAGCGGCATTATGCGCGACCGCCATGACATCGCTGCTGACGATTTCATGCAAAGGCGCAGGCGACAACAAGGAAACAGAAGCCCGAATAGCTTTCGACAAGGCACAGTTCGCGCTTGACAACGGCGACGCAAGAGGGTGTGTGGTTTTACTCGACTCTCTTGACCGGAAATTTTCCGATGATACCGACATAATGAAGGAGAGCATGAAACTGCGTCCACGTGCACTCCTGCTGATTACTGCAGAAGATATGTCAGCAGCCGACTCTGTGATAAATACAAACAAAGCGCTTCTTGACAGCCTGAAGCCTCTTATGGCGCACGTCGCTGTGCCCGGCACTGAAGGCTACCTCATCAAGGCATCGGCATACAGTACCGATTTCATGAACCGCACCGGTGTATCGCCGCGTGTATCGGAAAACGGAGAATTTTATCTTGTCACATCAGTCAATCCCTCCGGCGGCCTCCAGCACTGGTCGCTGTCGGCTGCCGTCGGCGACATGATTGCCACCACCGACACAGTGCCATACGACGGCACGCTGAATTTCCGCACCAACAATTCAGAAGTCATAACATTCACTCCGGCGGCCAGCAAAGGTATTGGTGAGCTCGTCAGCTCACACCCCGGACTGCCGGTCAAAATGCTTTTCAACGGACAAAACGGACGCTCTCACAGCATCTCTCTCAACGCCGACCAGATTGACGGAATAGCAACCGCCTACAGATATGCCTCAGCCGTCAACGACATGCGCGACGCAACAATAAATCTTGAGAGGCTTAAGGCCCGTCAAAGCAAACTGCAACAACAGATCGACAAAAGCGAAGTCACATCACGCACAGAAATCAATGCCGACAGCATAGTCAAGTAATCAAACCGCCTGTCACAATTATTTATAACGTCAATATTTCCTGTAATGACCATACCCCAGATAATAGCATCGACACCCGGACGAGGTTTTTCATTCGAGGTGCTTCCGCCACTCAAAGGCAAAAGCATAGAGACACTGTTCCGTGGCATCGACAAACTCATAGAGTTCAATCCCCGTTACATAAACATAACCACTCACCGCAGCGAACTTGTGTTCAAGCAGACCGACGGAGGTCTATATCAGCGGGTGACACAGCGCACACGTCCGGGCACAGTCGCAGTGGCGTCGGCAATACAGAACCGGTATAAGATACCTGTGGTGCCTCATATTATATGCAGCGGTTTCTCGAAGATCGAGACCGAATACGCACTTATCGACCTGTCGTTTCTCGGCATCACCAACATACTGGTGCTTCGCGGCGATAAAGCAAAGCATGACAGCAAATACACACCAAACGAGAACGGCTACATGCACGCCACCGAACTGCAGCAGCAGATCAACGACTTCAACAACGGATATTTCATCGACGGCACTTCGATGGATACCGGCCGTGACCGGCCTTTCTCATGCGGAGTGGCCGGATATCCGGAAAAGCATGAAGAAGCTCCGAATTTCGACATGGATCTCCAATATCTTAAGACCAAGGTCGACAACGGAGCTGATTACATTGTCACGCAGATGTTTTTCGACAATGCGAAGTATTTCAATTTTGTGGACAGATGCAGAGCCATCGGCATCAATGTGCCTATCATTCCGGGCATAAAGCCGATTACGAATATCAATCAGCTCTCAATACTTCCGAAAGTGTTTAAAGTCGACATACCGACCGAATTTGCCAGCAGGCTGCTTGCATGCACTACCGACGAGGACCGCAAGGCCGCCGGTATAGAATGGGGCATCAAACAGGTCAATGAGCTTTATGAAGGGGGAGCGCCTTCAATACACTACTACTCGCTCAACGCCACAGACTCCGTACGCGAGATTGTCAGAAACACATTGCACTAAACCGACATGAAATTCAGCGACATACCGGCACATGACTCCGTCAAGCAACAACTTGTCGAAATGGTCGACAACAACCGCATACCCCACGCGCTGCTGCTTGAGGGGAAAAGCGGCATAGGCAAAATGATGCTTGCGCGCGCTTTTGCACAATACATACACTGCACCGGCCGACACGACGGCGACAGTTGCGGCGTGTGTCCGTCGTGCATTCAGCACATGTCATTCAACCATATCGACACCCACTATTCATATCCGGTGATAAAGCTGAAGAACCGAAGCGGAGCCGCCATATCAGACGACTGGGCTGAGCAATGGCGTCAATTTCTCGACGACTCTCCATATATGGATATGAACTCATGGGTGGAACTGCTCGGCAACGCGAACGCACAACCGCAGATATTCGTCGACGAAAGCGGTTCGCTGATAAGAAAGCTGAATTTCACCTCACATGCAGCGCAATTCAAGATTGTGCTGATGTGGTTGCCCGAAAGAATGAACGAGCCATGCGCAAACAAACTGCTCAAACTGCTTGAGGAGCCGCACGATGACACCTTGTTCATACTTGTCAGTAACGAGCCGGCCAAAATACTTCCTACGATATATTCGCGTCTGCGCCGCATCGAGGTGAAACGACTGTCGGATGAAACTGTGGGAAAATATCTCACGGATCATTACGGCACTGACAGAGACGCCGCCGAAGGTATTGCCCACCTTGCCGAAGGGAGCATACTTGAAGCTGTGCGACGGCTTTCAACGTCAGACGAGTCACGTCAGTTTCTTGAGATGTTCATGTCGCTGATGCGTCTGGCCTACCAGAAAAAGGTTGGCGTGCTGCGTAAATGGAGCAATGATGCAGCCGATTTCGGGAGAGAAAAATGCTGCCGGTTACTGGAATACTGCGAGCGTCTTACGGGTGAAAACTACATCTACAATCTCAATGACCGCAGACTGGTGGCGCTTGACAACGAGGAAAGCCGTTTCAGCGCCAACTTCGCACGTTTCATCAACGAGCGCAATGTGGAGCGGCTGCGTAGCCTTTTCATTGAAGCGCGCCGTGACATTGCAGGCAATGCCAATGCCAAGATAGTGCTTTTTGACGTGGCAGTCAGCATCATATTATGCCTCAAGCAATAATCATGGATAACGTCAACATCGTCAACGACACCGCTCTGCGCGAACCGTTTCTGAGACAGGTGGCTCAAGTCTATGCCGACAACGAACGCGACAATCTTGCCGACATCTGCTTCGTCGTGCCCAATAAACGAAGCGGAGTATTTCTTTCAAAATATTTCAGCGAGACACTGACCTCCGACGGAACGGAAGCGGCTCTCGCACCTCCGGTCATCACGATATCCGACTTTATTTCCGATCTCAGCGACAAAGTTGAAATATCACGCATAGAAATGCTGTTCATTCTATACGAAGTCTACTCCGATATTGTAAAACGACATCTTTCGGAAGCCGATATAGCTGCAGGAAAGGGGCTTGTCGACTTCAACCGATTTCAATACTGGGGCGACATTCTGATAAACGATTTCGGAGATGTCGACCGTTATCTTGTCGATGCTGACCAATTGTTCAAAAATATTGAAAACCTCAAGGAGATAAGCGCCAACTATCTCACAGAGGAGCAACTCGAGGTAATACGCAAATATTGGAACGAAGATCTTGTGCCTGAACCGGTAAAAGAATTCTGGAACCATGCCGTGCATGTCAACACCCGTCGTCAAGGCAAGACCGGAAACAAAAATGTTGCCGGATTTGTCAAATTATGGCAAGTAATGCTTGAGGTATATGAAGGCTTCAGAGCGCGTCTTGACGCCGAGGGCTACGGTTATGGCGGAATGATTTACCGCGAAGTTTCAGATCGACTAAAAGAAATGGACGCCGGAGACTTCGACTGCGACAGATATGTGTTCACCGGGTTCAGCGTACTGTCAGAATCCGAGCAATCGATATTCCGGTCGATGCAACGCATGGGCATAGCCGACTTCTATTGGGACTATGCTTCGCCGGCGATGTATATCAAGGGAAACAGGGCGTCGCGGTTTATAAGCAGATATGTCAAGGCATTCCCGTCGCGCTACCGCACAGGGCTTGACAAAGTGAAACTCTACCCCGACATTACCGTAGTGGCCGTCCCGTCGACATTCGGTCAGGCCAAAGCCATCGTGCCTATACTCAAACGGCTGTATCCGCAACGGTTCGCACCGACCGGCATGACGGATATGGCTGGAGACAATGCGCCAGCGCTTGAACAGACCGCCATTGTGCTGCCTGATGAAAATCTCGTGTCGCCGCTGCTTAATGCAATGCCAAAAGAAATAAGCACCGTCAATGTAACGATGGGATTTCCGCTGAGTCATACCACTGTAGCCTCACTTATAAAAAACATTGTGTCGATGCAGCTCAGGGCACGTGAATTGCGTTCGGTCGACACATTTTTTTTCGAGGATGTCATATCACTCCTCTCCCACCCGCTCATACGCTCGAAATACGCGCCGGTGTGCGACAGGATAGTAGCGACAATCAACAAACAGCGCATATTCAACGTGCCTGTCAGTTTTTTCAACGATGATGATTATGCGCCACTGCGTCCGGTATTCAGCATAGTAAAAAACCTCAACGATTCCGACGGCGTGATAGATTATCTCGACAACCTTCTGATATGGCTTGCAGGGGTAATCAAACCCGACGACGGAGCATCGGAGAATGCAGACACGTCTGATGTCACGGAAGAGCCGAACTCTGACGAAAGCATCTCAACCGGACATTCCACGAAACTTGAACTGCAATACATTCTTTCATATCGGGCGGCCGTCGACGAACTGCGTCGGCTCAACGAACGATATCTCAAAGGCGGCAAACTGTTTCTGGAAGACAAGACTGTGTTTCATCTGGCCGAGCGCATACTTGGCAGCCAGTCGGTAGCATACGAAGGAATGCCTCTCAAGGGGCTTCAGGTGATGGGCGTGCTTGAGTCACGCGGACTTGACTTCGAGAATATAATAATGACATCGATGAACGAGCGTATTTTTCCACGCAAGCATTATGCCAAGACGTTCATTCCCGATGCGCTGCGGCGAGGCTACGGCATGGCTACCATCGATCATCAGGAGAGCATGTACGCTTATTACTTCTACCGTCTGATAGCACGCGCCAAAAATGTGTATCTCTTATACGATGCCCGGACATCGGGGCTTCGCGCAGGCGACATGTCGCGCTACATCAATCAGATAAGATATCAGTTTCCGGCCGATAAAGTGAGGTTCACAGGCTCACAATACCGTATGGTTCCTGCCCGACCGGAAGTGCTCTCAGTCAGAAAGACTCCGGAGATAATAAAGGAGATGGAGCGCTACCTTTCGAAAGAAAACCGACGCTATCTGTCGGCTCATTCGCTCAACACCTACATCAACTGCCCCATGCAGTTTTATCTTGCCAATATAGAGGGGTATTATCCGGAAAACGATGTCCACGACTTCATGGACGAGGGTACATACGGCACAATCGTGCACGAAGTGGCCGAAAAGATGTATCTCGACCTGAAAGGCACAGACGAGTCGCTGCCTTTGACACCGGAGGTTTACAACCGCCTTTGTGATAAAAAGTTTGTGGAAGAATATGTGGCCCGGTCGATACGCCACCATTACCTGTGCCTTCCGCCAGACGATCCCGCGCCACTTCAGGGTGACGCCGCAATTTTCCAGAAACTTATGGTGCGGACACTGCTGAAGATGTTTGAGCGTGAGAGCGAACTGCATGACGTGGAGTTTATCGCAGGAGAGGAATCGGAATATGTGGAACTGAAGGTTAACGACCGATTTACCATCAACCTGAACTTCCGTATCGACCGTATCGACCGAGTAAGCGCACCCGGAGCGGAGACAGCTATTCGTATCGTCGACTACAAGACCGGCAACGACAAGATGAGCGTAGGAGGCTTCGACCAGTTGTTTGCACACGGCAATGCCATGACCCAACCGAAAGCGATATTCCAGCTTCTGCTATATTGCAACGCTTATGCGCAGAAAAACGGATTTGACGGACCAATACAACCATATATCTACAAGTTGCGCAAAGTCGCGGTAGACCCGTTCAAGCCACTGACACTCAACAGAGTGCCCATAGTTGACTACCGTGACCTCAATGAAGAGTTTATGGCGCGGCTCGGCGGCATGCTTGACGAAATTTTCGATCCTTCAGTGCCGTTTTTAGCCTATCCTGACAAAAACAACTGCAAATACTGCAAATTCAAAGAACTCTGCTCAGTATAAAACCACTATATAACAGATGGCCGGACTTTACATACATATACCATTCTGTCACTCCAAATGCAGCTATTGCGATTTTTATTCCGGGCTACGCGCTTCGGCTGCCGAAGGATATGTCGACGCGCTCCTGACCGAGCTGTCGCTGCGACGTGACGAAACCGCCGACGATTTCTCTACCATATATATAGGTGGCGGCACGCCGTCAGTCTTACCAACAGGAGAAATATCACGAATCGCAGAGGCCATCGGCCGGCTGACTGACATGAAGGCCGTGGAAGAATTTACCGTGGAGGTCAATCCGGAAGATGTCACTGAGGAATTACTGACAGCCTACCGGCGCATCGGCATCAACCGCATAAGCATGGGAGTACAGTCGTTTGACGACACACTTCTCAAAAGCATCAACCGACGCCACACCGCACGTCAGGCGCTCGAGGCAACCAGGCTGCTGCGTGCCGGGAACTGGAACTATAGCGTCGACCTGATGTTCGGGCTGCCGGGACAAACTCTGTCAGCATGGCAGAATGATGTGAACCGGATCATGCAGATCAATCCGCCGCACATGTCGGCCTATCTGTTGTCATACGAACCGGGCACGCGCCTTTACGCCATGCTTCAGACCGGAAAAGTGACTGAAACTCCCGAGCAGCTCGCTTCCGAGATGCAGCAATATGTCACTGATGCAGCCAGGGCTCACGGATATAACCACTATGAAATCTCCAACTACGCGCAACCCGGTTTTCACTCGCGGCACAATTCGGCATACTGGACCATGACGCCATACTTAGGACTCGGAGCCTCGGCGCACTCCTACGACGGCAACGTGCGCCGCATCAACCCCGCCAATATAAAAAAGTACATGGCTTCACTCAGCAAAGGAGTTGCAATCGCAGAATGTGAAGATGAGACGCTTGACGAGATTTTCAATGACTACATCATAACCGGTCTGCGCACCGCCGACGGATTGTCAATCGAAGCACTCCGGCAACGTTTTCCCGAGCATTACATTTCAGACCTGCTTGCCGACGCAGCCCCATTCATTAATGGAGGGGAACTTGTCGTGGACAGCAGTCTCGCAATTCCCGAATGCCACTGGCTCAAAGCCGACGCCATAATGCGCGACCTGCTCAGAGTATAGCCAACCACAAAAGTCACCAACAAAAACTAACAAAAAAAGGGCTCGAACCTATTTTTTGGATATATATCGGTTGCAAGTGACGGGGGATTTTTGTAATTTTGCAGGCAAACAACCGCGAAGGAGGCCATAAGGCGTCGAAGCGGACCAAATTTGTCACTGCAATGAATCAGCACAGCCTGGTATCTATCTCCGACCTAAGTAAAGAGAAGATGCTCCGTCTATTGGAGCAAGCACGCTATTTTGAAGAGCATCCCAATCACAAAATCCTTGACGGGAAAGTTGTGGGGACGCTTTTTTTTGAACCGTCGACACGCACACGACTGAGTTTCGAGACCGCCGTCAACCGTCTCGGCGGCCGCATCATCGGCTTCGCAGATGCCAACACCACATCGTCGTCAAAGGGAGAGACTCTCAAAGACACAATCAAGATGGTATCAAACTACGTCGACCTGATAATCATGCGCCATTATCTTGAGGGTGCGGCACGATATGCCGCAGAAGTGACCGACATACCGGTAATCAATGCGGGAGACGGTGCCAACCAGCATCCCTCGCAGACGATGCTTGATCTCTATTCCATCTACAAGACACAGGGCACCCTGCAGGGGCTCACCATAACACTGGTGGGAGACCTCAAGTATGGACGCACTGTGCACTCTCTCATCATGGCGATGAAATATTTCAACCCGACATTCCGGTTTGTGGCATGCGACGAACTGCAGATGCCAAAGGAGTATCTGAAATACTGCGACGAACAGGGTATCGACTACAGTATTCACACTGACTTTTCGGCTGAGGTAATCAACACTTCCGACATCATATACATGACGCGAGTGCAGCGTGAACGATTTACCGACCTTGCCGAGTATGAGCGAGTGAAAGATCTCTACACGCTTCACAACGCGATGCTCGACAACTCGCGTGACAATCTGCGCATACTCCACCCGCTGCCGCGTGTCAACGAGATATCGCCCGATGTGGACGACAATCCGAAGGCTTATTATTTCAATCAGGCACGCAACGGCCTGTATATGCGCCAGGCACTTATTTGCGACGCCCTGCAGATAGCTCCTGACGCGTGACGTAGCGACTATCGGTCTGACAATAAAATAGACTCAACGGTTAAAACTGATAACAATGACAACCAACAAAACTTCGCTCGCTGTAGCAGCTTTGCGCAACGGCACCGTGATAGACCATATCCCTGCCGACCAGCTGTTCAAATGCGTCAAGATATTAGGAGTTGAGAACCTCTCCAACCAGCTTACCATCGGCAACAATCTGATGAGCCACAAACTCGGAGCCAAGGGTATAATCAAAATCGCCGATATCACATTCCCGGAGAAAGTGCTCAACCGCGTGGCGCTTGTGGCGCCAACCGCTGTAGTGAATATCATCCGTGACTATCATGTGGTTGAGAAACGTCCGGTGGTGCTTCCTCAGACTGTGGTGGGCATAGTGCGATGCTCCAATCCCAAATGCATAACCAACAACGAGCCGATGGCTACGCGGTTTGAAGTCGTTGATGCCGAAAGCCGCACGATACGCTGCCACTACTGCAATCACGCCACGACAGGGGCCAAAGCCGACATAATCTGAATATGGCCAAGAAACAGAACTGGAAGCCCGGCACGATGATATATCCGCTGCCAGCTGTGATAGTGACCTGCGGACGCGGCATCGAGCACTCCAACATGCTGACCGTGGCATGGACAGGAACAATTTGCACCAATCCCGCTATGTGCTATATATCGGTGCGTCCCGAGCGTCACAGCTACCCTCTCATACGGGAGACGATGCAGTTTACGATCAATCTCACCACCGAAGCCATGGCCCACGCGACTGACTGGGTCGGAGTGAAATCGGGGCGTGACTACGACAAGTGGAAAGAGACCGGACTGACTCCGGCTGAAGGTGTGGCGGTAAGCTGTCCTTACATAGAGGAGTCGCCACTCAGCATTGAATGCCGCGTCAAAACGATAATGCCGCTTGGCAGCCATGACATGTTTATTGCTGAAGTTGTCAATGTGATTGCCGACGAAAGCTATATCGATCCGTCGACAGGCGCATTCAACCTCGGTCAGGCCGGACTTATCAATTATGCCCACGGCAACTATTACCGGCAGGGGGAGCATATCGGCCGCTTCGGCTGGACAGTAAAAAAGAAATAAATTAGTAATAAGAAACACATAAACTCTAAATATATTATGGAAAGAGACAATGCTATTTTCGACATCATCGCCCGCGAGCATGACCGTCAAAAGAAAGGTATCGAACTCATCGCGTCAGAAAACTTCGTCAGCGATCAGGTAATGCAGGCCATGGGGTCATGTCTTACCAACAAGTATGCCGAAGGGTATCCCGGCCACCGTTATTATGGCGGCTGCCAGGTAGTGGACGAGGCCGAGCAGCTGGCAATCGACCGCATCAAGGAAGTTTTCGGTGCGGAGTATGCCAACGTACAGCCCCACTCGGGCGCACAGGCCAATATGGCGGTGTTCATGTCGGTGCTGCGCCCCGGCGACAAGTTTCTCGGATTAAATCTCGCACACGGCGGGCACCTGTCGCACGGAAGTCCCGTCAACTTCTCCGGGCTGATGTATCAGGCACTCGAGTACAATGTAAAGGAGGATACCGGCCTTGTCGACTACGACCAGATGGAAGAAGTGGCACGCCGTGAGCGTCCGCGTCTGATCGTAGGCGGCGCGAGTGCATATTCACGCGAATGGGATTATGCTCGCATGCGTCGTCTTGCTGACGAAATCGGCGCAATACTCATGATTGACATGGCGCATCCCGCCGGACTTATAGCCGCAGGCCTTCTCGACAATCCGGTAAAATATGCTCATATCGTGACATCAACCACTCACAAGACTCTCCGCGGTCCGCGCGGCGGCATCATTCTGCTTGGCAAGGACTTTGACAATCCATGGGGCAAAACGACACCGAAGGGAGTTGTGCGCAAGATGTCGTCACTTCTCGACTCAGCCGTATTCCCCGGAGTGCAGGGTGGTCCGCTCGAACATGTCGTTGCCGCCAAAGCAGTGGCTTTCGGCGAAGCTCTGCAGCCATCCTACAAGGAATATCAGACACAGGTCAAGAAGAATGCTGCCGTCATGGCTCAGGCTCTTGTCGACAAAGGATACAAGATTATCTCAGGCGGCACAGACAACCACTGCATGCTTGTGGACCTTCGCACCAAGTTCCCCGAACTTACAGGTAAAGTTGCTGAAAAAGTTCTTGTCGATGCCGATATCACTGCCAACAAGAACATGGTTCCCTTTGACAGCCGTTCTCCCTTCCAGACTTCAGGCATACGTCTCGGCACCGCTGCCATTACCACACGCGGAGCCAAGGAGGAACTGATGGGCGACATCGTAGAGATGATCGATACAGTGCTCTCAAATCCCGAAAACGAGAAAGTCATCGCATCGGTGCGCGAGAAAGTCAACGCTACGATGAAAGACTATCCGATGTTTGCATACTGATATCATATTATAAATATATAACGGGAATAACCGGATTTGTCCGGTTATTCCCTATTTACTAAAATATCAAAAAGACTCCGATGCTTGCTCTGTATTATCTCTATTTTTTTCTGATTGCCATTCCGATACTTTTTTCTCTGACAGTGCTTACTTGCCTGACGGTCATTATCGGCACGGCCATCGGCAACGGTTCATTCTGGGGCTATTATCCGGCAATGATATGGGCTCGGGCGTTCTGCCTGCTGTCGCTTGTAAGGGTTACGGTCAGAGGTCGGGAGAATATTGACAAGCGTACATCTTATGTCTTCGTGGCCAACCACCAAGGGGCATACGATATATTCTCAATCTACGGCTACCTGGGGCACAATTTCAAGTGGATGATGAAGAAGAGTCTGCGCAAGTTGTTGCTCGTGGGTTATACATGCGAGAAATGCGGACATATATTCGTTGACCGCAGTTCTCCGACAGCGATAAGACGCACTATCGAAACAGCTGAGGAGCGTCTGCGCGACGGCATGTCGCTTGTGGTGTTTCCCGAGGGCGCGCGCACCTTTACCGGCAAGCTCGGACCGTTTAAGAAAGGGGCGTATCAGCTTGCGCTTGAGTTTCACCTTCCGATCGTGCCGGTCACAATCGACGGGTCATTCAAGGTAATGCCCCGCACTCGTTATCTGCCACGCCCCGGGCATATAACATTGACGATACACAAACCAATCGCTCCGCCCGATAACGAGGCCGACCGGACCAATGTCATAGATCTCACCCGACAGGCTATAGAGTCGTCGCTCTGATACCAGGAGCCGAACATAACCCGACTATTATTGTTATAGAAAATGGCAGGTATTCTGACAAGAGTCTTGCCATTTTGTCATTTAATACTGACAAAAATGAGTTTGGCACGCTATGTGCTGTATAGACCAATGACAACTAAATGTCACTTGCATAAAACAACAAATAACTAAAAAAACATAACAATCATGAAGATTAAGCCATTAGCCGACCGCGTGCTCATCAATCCCTGCGCGGCAGAAGAAGTAACCGTTTCGGGCATCATCATCCCTGACTCGGCAAAAGAGAAACCTCTCAAAGGAACTGTACTTGCCACCGGCAACGGCACCAAAGATGAAGAAATGACAGTAAAGGAAGGCGACACAGTGCTCTACGGAAAATATGCCGGCACTGAGATTGAGGTTGAAGGCAACAAATATCTCATCATGCGACAGAGCGACATTCTCGCCGTATGCGAATAATGCGCGATTATCCTAATACAATATAACAAAAGCCGCTGCCAGCAGCGCTCATACAGTAAACTACAAAAACAAGACATATCATGGCTAAAGAAATAAAATTTGACATAAAAGCCCGCGAAGAACTTAAGAAAGGCGTCGACGCACTCGCCGATGCAGTAAAAGTGACACTCGGTCCGAAAGGACGCAACGTCATCATTGAGAAAAAATTCGGAGCTCCGCACATCACCAAAGACGGTGTAAGCGTGGCTCGCGAAGTTGAGCTCGAGGATCCATTCCAGAACATGGGCGCCCAGCTCGTGAAAGAGGTTGCTTCAAAAACAGGTGATGACGCAGGTGACGGCACAACTACCGCTACAGTGCTCGCCCAGGCCATCATCAACGTCGGTCTGAAAAACGTGGCGGCCGGCGCCAACCCCATGGACATCAAACGCGGTATTGACAAAGCCGTGGAGGCTGTTGTAGCATCAATCAAGGCACAGAGTGAAGAAGTTGGCGATGACTTCAAGAAAATCGAGGATGTGGCACGCATCTCGGCCAACAACGACGAAAAAATCGGCAATCTCATAGCAGAAGCTATGAAGAAGGTCAAAAAAGAGGGTGTCATCACCGTCGACGAAGCCAAAGGCACCGAGACCACTGTCGATGTTGTAGAGGGCATGCAGTTTGACCGCGGCTATATCTCACCCTATTTCATCACCAACACCGAAAAAATGGAATGCGAGATGGAGCGTCCCTATATTCTTCTTTACGACAAGAAGATCTCAAACTTCAAGGATCTCCTCCCCGTGCTTGAACCGGTGGCGCAGAGCGGACGTCCGATGCTCATCATCGCAGAGGATGTTGACTCTGAAGCACTCGCCACACTCGTAGTCAACCGCCTGCGCGGCTCTCTCAAAGTATGCGCAGTCAAAGCTCCCGGCTTCGGTGACCGCCGCAAAGAAATGCTCGAAGATATCGCAATCCTGACCGGTGGCGTTGTCATATCTGAAGAAAAAGGCATGAAACTTGACACCGCCACTCTTGATATGCTCGGCACCGCCGACAAGGTTTCTGTCAACAAAGAAAACACCACTATCGTGGACGGTGCAGGTTCTAAAGAGGCAATCGCATCGCGTGTGGCTCAGATCAAGGCTCAGATCGAGCAGACCAAGAGCGACTACGACAAGGAAAAACTGCAGGAACGCCTTGCAAAACTCGCAGGCGGTGTGGCTGTGCTCCATATCGGCGCACCCTCTGAAGTGGAAATGAAAGAGAAGAAAGACCGTGTGGACGATGCTCTCAGCGCAACCCGTGCGGCTATCGCAGAAGGTATCGTTCCCGGCGGTGGGATAGCCTACATCCGCGCAATCTCAGCCATCGAAGGCATGAAGGGAGACAATGAGGACGAGACAACAGGTATCCACATCGTCACCCGTGCTATCGAGGAGCCCCTGCGCCAGATTGTAGCCAACGCAGGAGCCGAAGGCGCCGTAATCGTGCAGAAAGTCAAGGAAGGCAACGCCGACTATGGCTATAACGCACGCACCGGTGAATTTGAGAACCTTCTCGCAGCCGGCGTAATCGACCCTGCCAAGGTGACACGTGTAGCTCTTGAAAACGCGGCTTCGATTGCCGGAATGTTTCTCACCACAGAGTGCGTCATTGCCGACAAGAAAGAAGATAATCCCGCACCCGCAATGCCTGCACCCGGCATGGGCGGCATGGGCGGCATGATGTAAAAAAGAGATTCCGCATACATAAATAACGCAAGGCGTATTGTCAGAAATAATTCCGGTAATACGCCTTGCTTTGTATGTTCATGTCATGCCAGTCACAACATTTAAATATTTTAACAAAAGATAATATTCTATATGATAATGCGGTTTGGAATAAATATCGTTTTTGCATAACTTTGTGAAAAGTAAAAACAACCCTACGTTTCGATTACAGGCTAAACAAGTCATTTCTTGAATAGCCTTTTCCAAAAAAATCGTTTCGATTATAACCAGACCGACGTGATTAAACGAATATTCATATCCTTAATACTTGCCGCCATGGTTGCTGCATCCGCTCAGGCTCAGCACATGAGAATGCCATCTCATGAAGCCGCTGACCGGTATGCCGCAATGGAAAAAATCGACCTCACACGACATCTTCCCGATATCAACGCCCGCGAGCTCAAATCTTTTGCAAGCGACGAAGCCGTGGTTACGGCAAACGACATGCTGTCGCTCGCCCGTACCTTTATCGGGCTCCGCTACCGCTACGGCGGAAGAACGCCAAAAGGATTTGACTGCTCCGGATTTACATCATACGTCTTTTCTCAATTCGGCTATGAGCTGAAACGGTCGTCGCGGGAGCAATATAACAGCGACGGTGAGCTTGTTGACAAAATGCAGGTACAGCCCGGTGACCTTATTTTCTTCACCGGTCGCAATTCGAAATCAGGGAGCGTAGGCCATGTAGGTATCGTTGTCGACGGTGATCCGGTGACAGGAGAAATCACATTCATACATTCGGCCTGCACTTCAGGCATTACTATCAGCACTACCGACGAACCATATTATTCCAACAGGTTTATCGGAGTAAAACGAGTAATCAAATAAAACAAAACGGCATTGTCGGTTGCATGATTAAACCCGCATGATGTCAACCGCATAACCGTATCCGATTTTCACTCATAAAATCATGGACAGTATCAAAAACCGTATAGAGGAGCTCCGCAGGCTCCTCAACGAGTATAATCACCAATATTACGTGCTTAGCTCACCGACAGTGAGCGACAAGGAATTCGACATGCTCATGAAAGAGCTCGAGGCTCTGGAAGCCACACGTCCAGATCTCGCCGACCCCCTCTCCCCCACTCAGCGCGTAGGCAGCGACATCAGCAAAGGCTTCAGTCAGGTGAAACATATCTATCCGATGCTGTCACTTGCCAACACCTACTCGGTGGAAGAGGTCGACGACTTCGTCAAGCGCGTAAAAAAGGAAATCATCGGTGAAGATTGCGCACTCGTCGGAGAAATGAAATTTGATGGCACGTCAATCTCTCTCGTATATGAAAACGGACGACTGACTCGCGCAGTTACCCGAGGCGACGGTGTGCAGGGCGATGATGTCACCGCCAACGTAAAGACAATACGGTCAATACCTGTGCAATTACAGGGCGAAGGATGGCCGGAACATTTCGAGATACGCGGAGAAATCGTGCTTCCATGGAAGGAGTTCGACAGACTTAACGCCGAGCGTCAATTTAACGAAGAGCCATTGTTCGCCAACCCGCGCAATGCAGCTTCCGGCACACTGAAGTTGCTCAATCCCAAGGAAGTCAGCCGACGCGGACTCGACGCCTACTTCTACTATCTTCTTGGAGAAAATCTGCCCTGCGGCTCTCATTACGAAAACATGATGGAAGCACGGAAATGGGGATTTAAAGTATCAGACGCGATGACACTGCTGCGCACAATGGAAGATGTCGACCGCTATATAACCTACTGGGATACGGCCCGCAAAGAGCTCCCGGTCGCTACTGACGGACTTGTATTCAAGGTCGACAACCTGCGTCAGCAGCTCAATTTAGGATACACCGCCAAATCGCCACGCTGGGCGATAGCCTATAAATTTCAAGCAGAAAGAGCTCTTACACGCCTGCAATATGTATCATTTGAAGTAGGACGCACCGGGGTGGTCACCCCCGTAGCAAACCTCGAACCGGTGCTGCTGTCTGGCACTATAGTAAAACGGGCATCGCTCCACAATGCCGACATAATACGCACTCTCGACATACACGAACATGACATGCTGTATGTGGAGAAAGGCGGCGAGATAATACCGAAGATTACAGGAGTAGAAACTTCACAACGGGAAACCGGCGCCGGAGCGATTGCTTTTGTGACACATTGTCCGGCTTGCGGCACACCTCTTGTAAGCGCCGAAGGAGAAGCCGCTCGTGTATGCCCTGACAAATACGGTTGCCCGCCACAGATAAAAGGTCGCATAGAGCATTTTGTCGGGCGTCGAATGATGAATATCGACGGCATCGGGGAAGAAATGGTAAACGACCTTTGTGAAAAAGGATATCTGAAGGACTGCGCCGACATCTATGATCTTACAGCCGACCAGATCAAGAGCCTCTATGTCAAGGGCGACAGAATAGCAGAAAAAATACTTAAAAGCATCGAAGCATCGAAAAGCATGCCGTATGAACGCGTGCTATATGCCCTGTCAATACCTTACGTCGGCGAGACCGGCGCAAAAAAAATAGCCCGCGCATCAGGCAATATCGACCGTCTGATGTCAATGACCGAGGAAGAGCTGACAGCAATTGACGATGTCGGCCCGAACATCGCACGAGGCATAATCGATTTTTTTGCAGATGAGCGTAACTGCTCAATAGTCGAGCGACTGCGTGAAAGCGGACTGACACTTGCAACTGAATCTGTCGACGAAACTCAGGCCTCCGACATACTGTTAGGGAAAAGCATTGTCATCTCAGGAACATTCGACCGTCATTCACGCGACGAATATAAGCAGATAATCGAGCGCCACGGAGGCAAAAACACAGGTTCGATATCAAAGAAAACCGACATGATACTCGCAGGAGAAAACATGGGACCGTCGAAACTCGAAAAAGCCAAAGCGCTCAATATACCCATAGTTGATGAAATCTCGTTCCTGCAGATGATTGGCGAAGAATAAAACTTGAACAATAGGCATCAGCAACGCGTTTTATGGTAAAAAACATGAAAAATAAACATATCATATTCCCGGCGGTCGTATTCGCCGTAATCGCACTGGTGTCATGCGAAAACAAAGAGGGACTCTCAAAGAAAATCAAAGGAACGTGGCAGTCTGTTCCCGAGCATATAGTCAATACAGACAGTATCAGTGTGGATATCATCAAATCGTATGAATTCGCTCCGTCACAGGATGCGGAAGGCACACTCATCATAAGCGCAATGCTTTCTATCGAGAAATATATGCCGGCAAACGACTCTATAATCTCCCCTCTCACACTCAACTCCGCGGCCGTGGCCTCCGTAACCGGCAAATACGAAGCCATTGCATACGATAAAATAGTGCTACGACCCGACGATTCGACATTCTCTCTGTCGGTAGACTCAGCCGCTGTCAGTTACGACTATGATGTGCTTGACGAAAATGCCGCACCCGATCTCACCCGGCTCAAACCTCAATGGGCAACAGAGTTCCGGAAGTATCTCACTCCGATATTAAAGAAGAATCTGCTGCAATGCGACACACTTACAAAAGTAAAAATCAACAACACATTGATGGATTGCCATGACGGCAAGACAGATATAACACTTCGCCTACAGAGCCCACAGCCATAACGGCAGATGAAAATCAACAGAACGCCCGCCAGAATATTGCATCCGGCGGGCGTTAAAATCATAGTCTGTTATATACGCTTAGATACGCTTCAAAGTCAGTTGCATTCCATTAAATTTAGCAGTCATACGATCCCCTTCGATATTGACATCTGTAAACTCCTGCTCAATATTAACCATGTCTGATTTCATATCCTCCATCGCAAACTCGACCTGGTCGTCGCTGACGCCTTCAATCTCAAACGCCTTGAAATTGAAATCGGAACCGGAAAATTTGAAATTAATCGTCTTGTCTGCTTCAGAATACGAGTATTCGCAGACACCCTCAGCGTCAATGAAAATGTGAGGAGCATCGTTTTTCATCACCATCGTCTGCCTAAGCTTGCCGGAATTTTGGAAATCATAAGTAACAACAGTTTTTACCCCATTGGCATCGACAGTCTGCTCCCATTTACCAATAAGACCGTTATCACCTTTTCCGGAACACGCAGTCATGGCCACCAGCATGACACACAAACACATCACATAATTAACAATACGTTTCATCTTCATTATTCTTATAGATTAAAAACATTTAAATCAAATACAAAGTTACAGAATAATTTGTTAAAACAATAAATTTACTTGTATATTGTCAATTGAATTTCTAACTTTGCAGAGTTATTACATCGCCCGCAAAGCGAAGTCTAAGAAATGGGGTTGACCGGTTTTGACAGCGTGTAGAGGTGGTGTGTAAGCATGCAGAGCAATGATGGCTACGCTCTTTAATCTGGGACATCACAATTTCAAATGGCGAAAAACAGTACGCTCTTGCTGCGTAATCGAAGTACAGTAGATAACGCTTAATCTCCGCGACAGTCGCAGAGACAAGACATCGCCCGATTGTCCTCTTCCCGAGACTAATCGACAAGGCGGTGCAGCTAAATCGGGAATGGGACTCCGAAATCCTCGAGAAGAGTCCGAGAAAACAGAGGATAAGGTCGCGGTTGGCAGTCCTTAGCCTGCCACGGCTCGAAAATCAAAATAGGAATAAGCATGTAGAAAGCACATTAGTTCCGCGTTTGGACGAGGGTTCGAATCCCTCCAGCTCCACTTGCTACTACGGACACTCTGTAGACTAAATCAGACAAACCGCAGACTATCAATTAGTTCTGCGGTTTTTTCGTGTCTAATCCTTTCGATTCAGGACCGAAATCAGACCAAGAAAAGACCGTTACAGACATAGTTTCGTTACTAACTCGTTACTAAAATTTTGGAAAATGAAATAGTAACGATTTAGTAACGATTACCACGATAAGATTTTAATATACACATAGTTACAAAGACGCAACTTAGTCGTAAGTCGGAAAATATCGGACATCAAACAGGTCTAATCCAACACTAAATCCGACTATAACTGCTACTATTTCAATCGAGTATTGCTGCCACCTATCAGACAAGATTGGCTTGCACCAATAAATATCGTTGTGAATCAACGAATTATCTTGTCCGATATACGTCTTTTTGTTTCTGAAAAGCGACCAATCCCACTAATTGTTTAACTCGTTTTCATATCGAAGCCGGTCAACGGCAAAGATTGATAACACAACTCTTAGAAAGGATGAAAAAGAACACATTCAAAGTCTTGTTCTACATCCGTGGTAATCAAATCAACAAGGAGGGCAAGGCTCCCATCATGATACGAATTACCATTGACGGAGAGGTAGAACAGCTCAACTCGAAGCTCACCATCGAGCCTCAGCTATGGGATGTCGCAGCATCCAAAGCAAAGGGTCGGTCAGCCAAAATACTTGAACTTAACAGTCGCCTGAATGACATTCAAGTGATAATGAAAGATCACTACTATGATATTCAGCGTCGTCATGGCTATGTTACCGCAGAGATGGTGAAAAACGCCTATATGGGTATTACAGCCCGCGAAGAATCATTGCTGAAACTTTACGAACAGCATCTTGAAGACACCAAAAAACTTGTGGGATTAAGCAAGGCGGATCCCACCTATCAGAAATACGAGCGTATGTACCGCCGTGTGGTGGAGTTCATGAAGATGAAATACAACATCACGGATATTCCGCTCCGCGAGATTAAGCTCTCCTTCATCACCGATCTGGAATTTTTCCTGCGCACGGAATACAAGTACAGCCAAAACACCACCTACAAGTGTATGAAATTCTTTAAGCAGGTAATCAACAAGGCTATCCGGGCAGGACTGATTTTTGTAGATCCCTTCAACGGCTACAAAATCTCAACAGAGCGTGTTGACCGAGGTTTTCTCACCGAAGACGAACTTGAGAAAATGATGTCAAAGAATTTCGCGTCCGCACGGCTCAATCAGGTACGCGACATCTTCATCTTCGCCTGCTTCACCGGATTGGCATATATCGACCTCGCCCACCTTCGTGTTGACAACATTCAAAAGATGTTTGACGGTCGCTGGTGGATAGTGACCCACCGACAAAAGACCAATACAAAGGTGATGGTGCCACTGCTGCCGCCTGCGATGAAGATACTCAAAAAGTATGAGGGAGAGTTTACCGATGGGAAACTGCTACCTATCATCACTAACCAGAAGCTCAACTGCTATCTGAAGGAGATTGCCGATATATGCGGCATCAACAAGAACATAACTTTCCATCTGGCAAGGCACACATTCGCAACGACCATGACACTCGGTAAGGGTGTGCCAATCGAATCTGTGTCGAAGATGCTGGGCCATACCAACATTCAGACGACACAAATCTACGCCAGAATCACAAACGACAAAATCAGTAAGGATATGGAGATTTTATCTCACAATCTCGGAGTTTTAGATTTTAATTGATATACAGGCTAACTATCTGACAAAGTGCTGGCTATATATCAATGGCCGGCACTTTGTGTCTTTTTGAAAATGTTAACGCAGGTTAAAGTCGTGGAATGTTCCATGGAACGTCCCGAATGAGCCTTTGCACGATTGCCGAACTTTGCAAGCGTAACACTAAATCCAAAAATGATTATGGAAATAACTCTTGAAACGCTTCACGATAATCAAGAAGCTCTCCGGGAACTTGTTTCTTCGGTTCTCACCCTTCTTAATAAAGAGAAAGGGAAAACAGGTCGGCAGAAAGAAGAAAAGGACAATCAGCCGACCATGCCACCAATCCCCAATTCGGTAGCGGCAGCATTGCTCCGGATTTCAACGCGCCAATTACAGCGCATAAGAAAGCAGTACAATCTTAAATGGCTCAAACGCGGACGCGAGGTGCTATACTTTCTTGGCCCACTTATCGAAGCCATCAACGTGTATCATCTTCCGTGGGATCCTGACGTGTTTGATAAAATCCGAACAAACTACAAAAACCGTCCGCGCTTATGAATGCCTACGAACTGAAACAGGTGTCGGCGATGATAAAGAGCCTTGAAAACACCTTTATGGAGCGTCTTCGCCAAATGGAGCGGTCATATCTTGATGCTCTGAAAGGCTTCGGAATCATTGACGATGAGAAGATGTGGACTGAAAAGCAGGTTTGCGAAAAGTACGGCATCGACCGCAAGACTATGTATAATTACCGCAAAATGGAACTGATTCCATTCACCCGTAAGGGAGAGCGCGGCAAAATCTATTATCTGCCCGCAGATGTAAGGGCTTTCTTTGCTGACCTGTAACCCGCATAAAATACGCACAACACACATACACCAAAATAACCGCACCGCTTGTCGGTGCAAAGTCAAACAACAAAATTTTTATTTCTATGGAACAAGACCAGACCCAAGAAAAAGATCAGGTGCTGATTGCCCGTGACAACGAAAGCGGGAAAATCGGCGCAGTGACCGGCATGAACGATGACGGCACACCCAAGATGTCCGATGTAAAATCGGCCAAGCTCTCCGACCTTGTGAAATTCAACATCCGGCAGAATCCGCTGGAAGCCTTTATGTCGAATTTCCTGCGTCAGTGCAAGAATCCCTCGATGTTCAGCTTTTTCAAGGTTGCCGCCGACAACTACGAAAAAGAGGCGCCAGTAATGGGCGAAATGCTCAAAGACCCCGAAACGCACAAGTCGATGCTTGAAGACCGCGAGGTAAAGCCGTCCGATGAAATCAGCGAAACACAGAAGAACAAGCCCGTTGACGAAAGCAAGATTGACTGGGCGGAGCTGAAAGAACGCTGGGGCGTTGACAAAGAACAGCTTGAAAAGTCGGGCGACCTGCGCGAAATGCTGTTCAACCGCAAATCAGCGCTTGTCACCATCACCACCGATGTTGGCGGCAAGGTTCAGCAGGTGGACGCCCGCCTGTCATTCCAGACCGATGAGCAGGGCAAAGTCAACCTCGTGCCCCACCTTATCCGTAAGTATCCCAATCTCAACGAGGAATACAACGGATACAAGTTCACCGACGAGGATAAGGAGAACCTGCGCACGACAGGCAACCTCGGAAAAGTCGTTGACCTTGTGGACAAATCCACCGGAGAGGTTATCCCGTCATATGTCAGCATCGACCGCTACACCCATGAAATGTATCATTTTCCTGCCTCGACGCTTGAAATCAATGATACCATCGGAAAAACGAAACTCTCCAATCAGGAGATAGAATTTCTGAAAACCGGAATGGCTATCCCCAACAAGGAGATTATCGGCAAGAACGGCAAGACCTACCATGCCACTCTCCAAGTGAGCGCAGAACGCCGCGGCGTGGAGTTTGTGCCCAAGCAGCGCACACAGAAGACCACGCAGAAAAATGAGAACAAGCAGGAGCAGAAGGCCGGTGATGGCGAAAAAACCGAAAAACGCTCCACATGGATTACCAAAGACGGCGGCATAAAGCGGCTGAAACAGTGGAACAAGATTCCGCTTACCGAACAGCAGCAGAATGACTACGTTTCAGGCAATGTCGCCAAGCTCGACCAGATGGTTGACGACAAGGGAAAGCCCTGCACCGTGTATCTCTATTTCAACAAAGAGAAGCAGCGACCCGAAACATCGTTTGACGATCCCCGCCTCGCAACCAAAATCACACCGTCAAACGAAAGCAAGACACAGCTTGCTGTCAATAATGACGGTAAGACGCAGGAAGCGACAAAAGGCGTGAAAGAACCGCTCGACAAGGGTCAGACGGAACCCAAGAACGATGAGCAACAGAAACAGCAGCGTAAGCCTAAAGGCCCGAAGCTGTAATTCCGCCCCACACCACTGAATCCACGTTGAAACAGACTGCGGTTTTCTGAACCGTATCCCTCCCGGTAAAGACGCAAGGAGGTCCGGAACTCCCTGCGCCTTACCTCACCACTGAATCCATCCAAGAATTACAAACCACCAAATTCATGTCAAATATGAAAACTGAAAAGATAATCACCATAGTCGCCGACAGCCATCTTATGGCAGACAACATCGCAAGAGCAATCGGCGCAACACCCGCAGGAGAATACCACTATGCAAAGGAAGGCTATGCCGTCACATGGACGAACGGCAGCATCGTCGAGGCAAGCTACAACCCCAAGCAGCCCTTCATTCTCTCCGACACCATGACACCCCAGCAGGTGTACGCCCACAATTTCGATTTCGCCGTGCGCGACTACGACAAGGTTGTGGGTTACGACAAGAAAGCGGAAGACCTCGCCCGGCTCGACGCTATAAAGGCGCTGTTCAAAAACAGCAGCCTTGTAATCAACGCCACTATGCCGACGCCTTACTGCGACCTCGTTTTCTGGAACCTCTACTGGTATCTCGCCGTGCCGGTCAAGACCTGCCGTGCGTGGCTCCCAGTGCTGACTAACCGCGCCATCCGCGGGGCAATCTACAATCCCCGCATCGACGATGAACGCTACAAGCAATACATCAGCAAAGTCATCTACGACAAATTCCTTGAAGAAGATGAGATCTGGCGTGAAGCCGAGGCCGAGGAGCAGGCACAACAGGCTCTAAAAGCGACCGAAGGCAAAGAGGACGACAAAGAAAAGCCGGTAATCTATAACGGTCAGGAGGTCAAGTTGGTCGATTACCCTGTGTTACCCAGTTTTCTCTCGCTGCTCGTCACCGCATCCGCCGAGTTCGGTTATAACCACGACGAAACAGCCGATGCCGTGCTGCGCCTCTACCTGAAGAAACTGATTTCGTTCCCGTCCGATATTCAGAGCGGCGTACCTTACAGCGTATGGCGCAACATGAAACGCAATATGCGTATGCTACGTTACAACTCACGCTGGGGCGAACAGGCGAAAGCCCTCAAAAAGCTCAGCCGACACTGCGTAATCAAAGGTGTGCCCGAGGGTGCGTATGAAACATACGGCATAGTTACCACCGGGCTGCACCCCACTGACCTCACAGGAAAAGAGCGCATAATCTACGACCATATTGTGAAACAGGTCATCGACGCCTTTACCCCATTTGAGGGTGAATGACAGGAAAAAGCCGGATACCGATACCTCCCGTTTGCGAAAAAATTCGTAACTTCGCCACTGATTCATCGTCATAAATTGTTTTCAAATCATTTTTGACATGGATTTAGTGGTTGGACATCGGGAGGGATCCCGGTGTCCTTTTTCTTGCCTATTCCGAAAAACACCATTACAGACCCACTAAATCCATACATATTATGAAACCCAACGATGAATATTCGGAGTTGAACTATTATATAGTCTATCTCCAAGCACATCTTTCCGCCCATTATTTCCCGCAGAGCGTTGACCGCAGGTTTATCGCAGAACGGGCCGACAACGCACTCGACACTTATGTTACACTGTTCCTTCAGGGCAAGCCACAGCATATAGCCCATGAGCTTGCCATGCGCGAACTGCTTAAAGGTTTGTATGTATCGCGCTACGACGTGGTGCATACAATCATCGAGGAAGACTGTTGGCTCCGTATCCCGTCCGATGAAATGGAGGTAAAGGCGTTGTATATGCTTACCAAGCCGGTAATCCATTCCATTCTCGACCGCCACGAGGTGAACGGGGATTTTCTCACAAGAGAGGATTACCCGCCATTGCGCTATGAACTGCTTGCCGCCATAAACGAAATACTGGACGGCGATGAGTTATAACCGCAAGGAGAAACTGCGCGGCAACATCGAGGCGATACGCACGGCGTTTCAGCTTGATGTTGAGCGTAGGCCGCCTACCGACGCCGAGTGGGAACGGCTGTCAAAATATGCCGGATTCGGTGGCTTGAAATGTATATTGCAGGACGCCAACGAAATTTCCGACGCCGCAAAATGGAATAAGAGCGACCTTGAACTGTTCGCTCCCACCGTGGAGTTGCGGCAGCTTATCCACGATTTTTCAAAGGACGACAGGGAGTTTGCCCGCTATATGGATTCCTTGAAATCGTCGGTGCTGTCGGCGTTCTACACGCCGAAGCCTGTGGTTGAAGCCATATCGCAGAGCCTCCAGTTTGCCGGAGTGTCGCCCAAGCGATTTCTTGACCCCAGTGCAGGGTCGGGAGCGTTTGTCGATGCCTTCACATGGGTTGACCCGCACGCGGAGATAACAGCGTTTGAGAAAGACCTGCTGACAGGCAAAATATTGTCGAAACTCTATCCGGACTGCCATGTGAACATAGAGGGATTTGAAAAACTCGACAAATCACAGAACGGGTATTTCGATGTCGTTTCGTCAAACATCCCGTTTGGAGATTTTGCGGTATCAGATCCGGTATATGCGACAAGCAGAATAGGCGTTTACCGTCAGTCGGTGAAAATGATACACAATTATTTCTTCCTGAAAGGGCTGGAAGCGGCCCGTGACGGCGGCATTGTGGCGTTCATAACCTCGCAGGGGCTTATGAACGGCAACAACGCATTGCTCCGTGGCGCACTTGTTAACCAAGCCGATTTACTCTGCGCACTGCGTCTGCCCAACAACACATTCACCGATTCTGCCAATACCGAGGTGGGCAGCGATGTCATTGTGTTGCAGAAAAATACCGGAAAGAAAGGATTGAGCAAGTTGGAAGAAGCCTTTGTTGTCGCTGAAAAAGATGCGAGTACGGGTGTCAGCACCAACCGCTATTTCATCGACAATCCCCAGCATATCATCTGCACTGATTCCAAGCTCGACACCGACCCTTACGGAAAGCCGGCTTATGTCTATAAACATGGCGGTGGCGTAGATGGCATAGGTGACGATATGCGCAGTGCATTGGAAATGGCGTTTTCGCTCAACCTGAACATAGAGTTGTATCAGGGCAAACAGCAGACCATACATATTATAAATGATGTGACGGTTGAAAAGAAACCGGAACAGGAGCCATTGCCGCCTGAACAGCCGCAGATTGAAGATGTGGAGGCGGAGGAAATCCGGTCCGACACACCGCAGCCCTCGTCCATAAGTGACCCCGCCGAAATAGAAACCTACCAAGCCCCGACGCCGGATTATACACATAATCCCAACCCGAAAGTGATGATGTATAATCTTTTCGGTGAATTGGTGGAGATACCCGGTGCGAAGAAACGCCACAATCAACGGCAAAAAGCACAAGGGCAGAAGCCAAAAGCGGCGTCACATCCAAATCAGCCCCAATCTCCGGCCAAAAAGGGAACGATGTTGGAAACAACTGTTTCCGGCAGCAGCAACCGTAAACTCACCGACGAGGAACTGAAATTCTACGGCTCGTTGAATTGGGAGGATAACCAGCCCATCAACGGTTTTTATGAAACCATGATGTCTATCGCCCAGCGACAGCTTGAAGAAAAGAGGTTGCAGGAAGAAGCGGATAAAGCCGCGCAGCAGGCAAATTCCGATGCTCCCTATATCGAAATGACCGAAGGCGATTTCATTCCGGGTGTGCATACCGGTGTGCGGAAAACCACCGTTATCCCGCTTGAAGAAATTGAGCCGGAACCGGATCTTTCGCCGCGCCCCTTCTCCGAGGACTTGCAGACCTACCATAAGGAAGGTGCTATGGTGTGCGACAAGGGGCAGGTAGGTTTTCTTTCCGATGTCAATAAGAATGGAGCGACATTCACGCCGCTCCAGCTAAAACCGGAACAGATGAAACGTGCGTTGCTCTACATTACCCTGTCCGACACATACCAGCAGCTATATGACTACGAGGCGAAGACGCATGAGCCGAGTGAACATCTGCGCGAATACCTCAATCAGTATTATGACGAGTATGTTAAGCGTTACGGCTACCTCAATGAGAAGGCGAATGTGAAATTTATCCGCATGGACGCAAACGGCTGTGACGCACTCGCATTGGAGCGCGGTGAAAACGGAATGTTTGTCAAAGCGGATATTTTCGACCACCCGGTATCTTTCTCTATTGACGAGCTTACCTCGGTGGATTCCCCCATAGAGGCGTTATCTGCATCGCTCAACAAGTTCGGGGCCGTTGACCTCGGCTACATGAGCCGCCTTGTGGATATGACGGGAGATGAACTGGTTGATAACCTGAAAGGACGTATATTCTATAATCCGCTTGTCAACAATTATGAAATCTCCGACAAGTTCATAGCCGGAAACGTGATAGCCAAAGCGGAACAGATCGAGCGGTGGATAGCCGACCATGAGGCCGACGACACCCGCATAAATGAATCTCTTGCCGCACTCAAGGAGGCATATCCCGAACCGATACGCTTTGAGCAGCTTGATTTCAACTTCGGCGAGCGCTGGATACCGACGGGTATATATGCAAAGTACATGAGCTATCTTTATGAAACCGACATCAAGATAGCCTACTCACCGTCGCTTGATGAGTATTCCGTAACCAATGCGTCATACACCACCAAGATTACCGATGAGTTCAAGGTAAGGGGCCAATACCGCACATACGACGGTATGCACCTGTTGAAACACGCCTTGCAGAACACCGTGCCGGATATTACAAAGTCAATCGGCAAAGACGACAAGGGCAACGACATCAAGGTGCCCGATGCCGAGGCTATCCAGCTTGCCCATACCAAGATTGATGAGATACGCAACGGTTTTACCGAGTGGCTTGAACAGCAGACGGACGATTTCAAGGATAAACTTGTGGCATTGTATAACCGCAAGTTCAACTGTTTCGTGCGCCCGCACTACGACGGCTCACATCAGACGTTTCCTGACCTCAACATGAAAATGTTGGGAGAACAGTTCGGTATCAGCTCAATATATCAGTCGCAGAAAGACTGTGTATGGATGCTGAAACAGAACGGCGGAGGGATATGCGACCACGAGGTGGGTACGGGTAAAACGCTGATTATGTGTATAACAGCACATGAAATGAAACGTCTTGGCATGGCAAACAAACCGATGATTATCGGCATGAAAGCCAATGTTGCGGAAATTGCCCAGACTTATCAGGCAGCCTATCCCAATGCCCGCATACTTTATGCCGATGAAAAGTCATTCTCTATGGAGAACCGTCAGCGTTTCTTCCGCAGTATCCAGAACAATGACTATGACTGCGTGATAATGTCGCACGATCAGTTTGGCAAAATACCGCAGTCAGAGGAATTGCAGGAGCGTATATTGCAGGAGGAACTTGACACCGTGGAAGAAAACCTTGAAGTCGTGCGTCAGCAAGGAAAGGATATATCGGTGGGTATGCTGAAAGGTCTGGAAGCAAGAAAGAAAAATCTTGAATCAAGGCTGGAAACAGTGCGCTACCGTCTTGAAAGGCAGCGTGATGATGTGGTCGATTTCAAAAGCATGGGCATCGACCATATACTGGTTGATGAAAGCCACCGTTTCAAAAACCTCACGTTCAATACCCGTCACAACCGCGTAGCGGGATTGGGCAACTCCGAGGGCAGCAACCGTGCGCTTAATCTGCTGTTCGCAATCCGAACCATTCAGGAGCGTACAGGCAAAGACCTCGGCGCCACATTCCTTTCCGGAACCACAATCTCCAACTCGCTGACGGAGTTGTATCTGCTGTTCAAATACCTGCGCCCCAAAGCGCTTGAAATGCAGGATATAAGGTGTTTCGACGCATGGGCGGCGATTTTCGCCAAGAAAACCACCGACTTTGAATTTTCCGTGACAAACAACATCATTCAGAAGGAGCGTTTCCGCTATTTCATCAAGGTGCCCGAACTTGCGGCGTTCTACAATGAGATAACGGATTACCGAACCGCCGCCGATGTCGGTGTTGACCGCCCGGAAAAACAGGAGATACTGCGCAAGATACCGCCCACGCCCGATCAGGAAGATTTTATTCCCAAACTGATGGCTTTTGCCAAAGACGGCGATGCCACGATACTCGGTCGTGAACCGCTGTCGGAAACGGAAGAAAAGGCGAAGATGCTGATTGCCACTGACTATGCCCGCAAAATGGCGATGGATATGCGACTTATCGACCCCGCCTATGGCGACGACCCCGGCAACAAGGCGTCGGAATGTGCAAAATGGATAGCCGACTACTATCGCCGCTTTGAGCAATACCAAGCCACGCAGTTTGTGTTCAGCGATTTAAGTACATTCCAGCCGGGGCAATGGAATGTCTATGCCGAAATCAAACGCAAGTTGATTGAGGATTACGGTATTCCGGCACATGAAATCCGTTTCATTCAGGAAACAAAGACGCAGAAGGCGAAGAAAGCGGTGATTGACGCGATGCGCGAGGGTAAAATTCGAGTGCTGTTCGGCTCCACTGAAATGCTCGGCACAGGTGTTAACGCCCAGAAACGAGCCATTGCGGTGCATCATCTTGATTGTCCGTGGCGACCGTCTGACCTCGACCAGCGCGAGGGCCGCGCCGTCCGTACAGGCAATATCGTTGCCAAATTCCATAACGCCAACCGTGTAGATGTCAATATCTACGCTGTTGAGCGCACGTTGGACGCCTACAAGTTCAATCTTCTCCAATGGAAGCAGACTTTTATTTCCCAGTTGAAAAAGGGAGCGTTGGGAGCGCGAACCATTGACGAGGGCGCGATGGACGAAAAGACGGGCATGAGTTATTCCGAATACTCCGCTATTCTTTCGGGCAACACGGATCTTCTTGAAAAAGCCAAACTTGAAAAGAAGATTGCGGCACTTGAAAGTGAACGGCGCTCGTTCAATAAAGGCAAAGGTGACACCAATTTCAAACTGCGCTCCATCACCGATGAGATTGAGAAAACCGAAATAATCATCGGCAAGATGGGGGCAGACCTCGCGCGGTATATGGCTGCTGTCAGGAAGGACAGCGACGGAAATCCGGTCAACGCCCTGACGCTTGACAAATGCGATGCTACCGACGAGGAAGGAATGGGCAAGCATCTACAAAACCTTGCAAGAACTGTCAATACCCACGGCGAATATGTGCGTGTCGGTGAAATCTACGGCTTCCCGATTTGCATAACATCGGAAAAAGCGGTGGTTGACGGCGTGGAATCCGTGCAGAACCGTTTTGTTGTGGAGGGCAATTATAAGTATAAGTACAACAACGGCTTTATAGCAATGGCCGACACCCATGCCGCCTGTACCAACTTTATAAAAGCCCTTGAACATCTGCCCGAAATAATCAAGCAACACCAAGAGCGAAACGAAAAGGCGAAGAAAGATGTTCCGGCGCTGCAAGCCATTGTAGCAAAGACATGGAGCAAGGAAGATGAGTTGAAAGCCTTGAAAGCACAACTCCTTGAACTTGAACACAAGATTGCCGCCGACCTTGCCCGGAAGCACGAGCAGCCAAAGCAAGCGGAAGATGTTGAGCAAGACACACCGCAACATCAGCCCGTAACAGTCGTAGAACCACCCGGCCAAGCGACCGACGACAAAAAGTCAATGGTGGCAGAGCCGACAACTCCCTATCGGAGTATTGATTATTTCACCAGAATCACACCCCGTTCAATCGGATTATGATTATAAATGGCAACGAATGATTTTTATTTCATTGGTTGCCATTTTTTATTTATAGATATTATACGCTTGAACATTAGTTATTTACGATATTATATCAATGTTTTGCAGTTAATTTTTTCACACATAATTTAATTTTTTACTTGTGTAGCTAAAAAATTAGCTGTATATTTGCAGCGTAACTCCAAACTAATATTGTTATGAAGAAACTTTCCGAACGTGAAGAAGAAATCATGAGCATTCTTTGGAAAGATGGTAATCCACTATTTATCCGCGAGATAATAGACAGGATGGCTTCTGATGGGCAAAACCGTCCAAACTTCAGCACAATCGCCACTTTTGTGAGGGGCTTGGAAACTAAAGGATGGTTGGCACATGAGATGATAGGAAACTGCAATCGCTATTATCCAGTAAAGAGCCTTGCAGAATACCGAGCAAATTCTCTTAAGAGCATGGTAAGCCGCTTTTTTGGCGGTTCATACCTAAACCTTGTTTCTACTCTTATCGGCAACGAAAAAATTTCCTCTGATGATATGGAAAAAATCTTGGGGGAAATAGAAAGACAACGAAAGGAGGATGAATCATGATGCAGTATTTAGTTAATTATTCTCTGAATGCCGGATTGATTATCATGATATTATGGGCTGGTTATCAATTCGCGCTCTCTCGCAATACTAATTTCAAGACAAGCCGTGCAGCTCTACTTTCTATTTATCTCCTTGCTGCGCTTCTCCCATTTATGCCCATAATTTCGTTTATTCCTTCCGAGATAGCCTTGGTTGGGGGAAATGTTGAAGTGGGTAAAATCGAGGCTTCCAATAACCCAACAGTAAGCGGTATTCAATTCAATCGTATTATTGGGTTGATTTATGCTGCTGGATGTCTTGTCGTTACATTTTTTCTACTTATCGGTTGGTATAAAATAATCCGCATTATCACAAATGCCAATAAAGAAGAAAGAATCGGCTATACTTTGGCAATCAGTCCACTCTCCTCGACTGCTCCATTTAATTGTTGGAGATATATTGTTGTCAATGAGAAAGACGCATACAATGAAACAATCCTTGCACATGAATCAAAACATGTATTTTACGGTCATACTTTTGATTTGATATTAGGTCAATTTGTACTTGTATTACAGTGGTGGAATCCCGCAGCTTGGTTGATGTTCCGCAGCTTACGCACACTACATGAATACCAAGCAGATGAAGGCGTCCTGACAGAAGGATATTCCCGGTGTGAATATGAATTACTGATGCTTAATAGAGCCATTGAAAAGCAGAACTTCTTTTTGGCTAATACATTTAGCTCCGGAAGTCTCAATGCTCGTATCACGATGATGGGCAAGCGTAGAAAACAGTCATCGAAATTAAGTTATCTGGTACTTATTCCTGTGATTTTATTGGCTGCCTTATTTCCAAAAATCCCGTTTGCCCAGACCCCGATAGAACCTACTCAAAATTTAGTTTTTGTGGAGGGTTCTGAAACGATGCCTGAATACCCCGGTGGGGAACAAGCAATGATGAGTGCTATTCTTTGGGAGGTGAAATATCCGCATGATCTACTCGAAAAGGGAGCCAGTGGTGTGGCACGTATTGGTTTTACTGTAAATACTGACGGCTCTATGTCTGATTTCAAAGTAGTAAAATCATCGGGGTTTGATGAACTTGACAGGGAAGCTATCCGAGCTATCCAAAGTTCTCTGAAAGAATCTTGGATTTCCGGCACTGTTGATGGGAAAGCCGTAGCGAGTGCCGTTTCAATTCCTGTAACATTCTACATCGCACAATAAAACTCTATCTTAATATGTCCGCTCGTCTATACATACTTGTATTTTTTATTCTTTCGTTTGCTGTGCCAATGTCGGCACAGCAAGATGACGAGCGGCTTGACTCTTTAATCAGAACGCTCGAATTAAAAGAGGTTGTTGTCACGGCTAAAAAAATAAGACAATCGGGTGATACAATATCTTATGCTGCATCTTCATATATAAGCAAAAATGATAAGACATTAGAGGACTTACTCCGGAAAATGCCCGGTATTGAGGTGAAATCGGACGGGCAAATTATATATAATGGTCAATGGATTAATGAGTTCTATATCGAAGGGTTAGATATGCTTGGATCTAACTATGGAGTAGCCACCAAAAATATAGATGCGCATGATATAGGGACTGTACAGATTCTTGAAGATCATCAAGATGTAAAAATGCTCCAAGGCGTAAGGCGTGGAGCCGCACCAGCAATGAATATACGCCTAAAGCAGAGTGCAAAGGGTATCTGGTCGTCCACTTTTGATGGAGCTCTAGGAAGCCAGCCCAATATATCCTGGGACGCATCGGCCTCACTAATGAACTTCAGGCGTAATGCTCAAAATATATCGGTTTATAAAACCAATAACATAGGTGTTGATTTACGACCTGAAATCAACGCTCCATCTACATACACATCATCTTACGGAACTGGGATATTATATCCTGAAACTCCATCTTTATCTAACAAGTACACTTATAGAAACACCTCTCATAGCCTTTCAGTGAACCAGTTGCTGAAACTTAGTGAAGATAAAACATTTACGTTTAATCTAAATTATCTTTTCGACAAAGAAAAGCGTAATTCAAATGATGAAACAACGTATTTGTCTGACAGTGTGGCAAGGTATATCATCAAGGAATCTAATTCTTCTGATATACATCAGCATTTTGTTGGGACCCATGCTGTTTATAAACTTAATGGGAAGAAAATATACCTCAAAAATACTCTTTCCGCCAATGCGTCTTTTCCAAAAGGAGAAGGACTAATTAATGATTTAATTCTCCAAAAATTTTCAGCTCACTCAATAAAAATTGATGATGAATTGAAACTTAACTATAAGAAACATAATGGGGGAATTGCAGATGCTTCATTCCATATATCCTATAACGATAAGAAAGGATTATTGAATCTGCCTAATAATGAATTTTGTCAGATAGTAGATCAACGAAGCTTCAATATTGACGGAAGTGGCTCCTTGATTGCTCTTTCAATACCACACTTCATGTTTAATCTGAATGGAGAAGTTGATGCAAGTTGGCAACATGCTAATACCAATCTTGATATTGACAATCAGTCAATGCCTGATGATCAACAAACATGGCAGGTTGGTGCAAGGGTTACGCCAAAAATATTTTGGCATTATGGGCAAAAATTTCAATGGCTTATATATGTGCCTGCAGGTTTTATGTATTATAAGTCTGACAATAAAACTTGGAATTATAATAAAACATTCTTCTCGATAAGACCATATTCGAACATAACATATAAACCATCAGACCGGCTTTCGTTATCACTTACAACAATAGGTGAAGAATCCTTACCTTCTGCCATATCCCTTATGGCTCAAAAACGATTTATAGACTACCGCACAACCATCTCTAACCCGGGACATATTGAAGCGACAATGAACCGAACACTAAAAACGGCATTCAATGCGAGCTATACAAATGTGTTGGATATGCTATTTGGTAGCCTTGCATTAACGTATGTTCAATCGCGTTATGGCAATAGTTCCGGATATGACATAACTGACGATATTATTAATTATATAAGATTGCCATATTCTACAAATAGCCAGATATGGCAACTTGATCAAACATTTTCAAAAGGTTTTTTCCGATGGAACTCAAAGGTAAGTGAGTCATTTAGTATAGGCATGAATAATAGTGAATTTTATATCAATGATGAAATTCATGAAGGCAAAAGCAAGTATCTTCGGGCTAAACTTTCATATAATGCGACGTTTACTAAATGGCTGTCTTTTGAGACCTCAAATGAATATACCCTATCCAAGAGCTTTACAGATGGCAAAGCTAATGATGGCACGAAACATACCTTTACCAATGCCACGTCCATTATACTGTGGCCGTTTAAGCAACTGAATGTATCGCCATCTGTGATGTTCTATAATAATAACTACTCTACATCATATCGAAATAATGTGTTCCTGAATTGCAATATTGAATATACTCTCGGAAACACCATATTGTCACTGCAATGCAGTAACTTGTTAAACAACGATGTTTTTCGAAGGTATAACGACAATGGAATCATTAGATACTCAAGCGAGTATCGTTTACGAGGACGCACTATTATGGTAGGCATTAGAATAAGAATAACATAAATATATAACCATGAGGATTTTGAATGCACTTTTAGCATCTCTAATGATGCTTGCCGGGCCTGCTGCTTTAGCACAGGTTACTGTATCGTATGCTATGGATACGCCTACGTTTACCCTCGCTCACGAGGATACTGATAAGTATGAGACATTAGATACTTGCTATCTTAACGTTTCATATCAGTTCAAGTATCGCAATTCAGAGAAAGATGATTCTTTGAGTTTCGATGACATCATGGACTTGCAAATGGGGAAAGACTACAATGCTTTCTTTAGCCGTGATTTGCGAGCTCTTGATACACAAAACACAAAAGAACTCAAATCTACAATGCAGTTCTCTACTATTCCTGAGAATTATGTTGGGTTCGATCTTCTGTTCAATCATAAGGACTCACTGACTACAGTCACCAATCGTCTTCCATACACTTCTCAAGTCATTGAATACAGTGAACAATCAGAATCTCCTGAATGGACGTATATACCCGATGAAATTGCTACTGTAATGGACTATCATTGCCATGTCGCAACATGCAATTATGGAGGAAGAAATTGGAAAGTGTATTATACAAATGACATTCCTGTTCCTTATGGACCGTGGAAGCTGAACGGAGTAAAAGGATTGGTCCTTAAGGCTGAAGACTCTGAAAACAACTTTATTTTTGAAGCTGTAGGTTTGACACAAAAGCCACAACCTATCATTCGCTATGACTGGAGTAGAAAGAAAATGAAGAAAGAAGATTGGAAAAAATTTGAACAGGAGATGTATAAAAACGCCGGGGCATTCGTCCGAAATACTGGGGCACGCATCCTTATTATGGATAACAGTGAACAAGGTTTTCATCGTCTCAATGAAGATTGGTCTCAATACTACAATCCATTAGAAAGATAATAACCAAACAGTCTTTTCAAAACGTAGATTATCAAGTTATACTGTGAACTCCGCCCTCGGCATAAAATGTCGGGGGCTACTCTTAACGACAATAACTCAATGTATTCATCAAATTTTATAACCAGAGCAATGAACAAGATTCTCATTGTAGATGCGTTCGCATCCGACGGGAGAATTATGGCGGGCTTGTTGACACGGGCCGGTTATGATCCTGTCGTTACGGATTGCATCGAGGCCGGAAAAGTTGAGGCGGCAAAGCTGCCTCCCGGTGCGGTTATCGTCACGGCAATGCGATTGTCGGACGGTACCACAAAAGAGTTTATTAACTGGCTGAAGACCGAGGGATACAAATTCCCTGTCATAGCCATAGTGGATAACCTGAACACTGACGCTGTTGATGTGATGCGTGGCGGTGGAGCTGTCGATGTTGTTCAGCGGCTTGCGCTTGACAAGCAACTGGTTGAAACGGTTGAAAAGTACGCCAAACCGGAACACGTCGTGCTGACACTCGGCAATCAACTGTTACCGCGCAAAAGCGAGGTATGGCAGAAGATTGAGGAAAAGATAACGGCTATTGCCGCTACCAACGCCAATGCAATCATCTTCGGAGAGTGCGGTTCGGGCAAGGAACAGGTGGCATACCAGATTTACTTCAACAGTTCTCGTGAGCAAAAACCGATAACTGTGGTTGATGCCGGAGGTGCGGCTCTTGTTGGCAGGCACAATCCCGAAAACGAGCGCAGTGAAATCTACAACCGCATAGAGGGATACTTTCACAAGTCGGCAGGAGGAACAATCATCATCAAGAATGTGCATCTGCTGACCTTTGAGAAACAATCGGTGTTACTCCATATCCTCGAAACCGAACATCCCGATGTGCGAGTGATCTGCACCGCAGAGCCGGAGTTGTTGAAGATGGTAACGGAAAAGACATTCCGCCCCAACCTGTTCTTCATACTCCGGCAATCAGACATCGCTGTGCCGTCGCTGAAAGATACGACAGAGGACATTCCAGAAATTGCCGATTTCTTCCTCAAACGTTATTCAGCCAAGACAGGCAAGCCACGAAAGCATCTTGACGCATCGGCGATTAAGGCGTTAAAACTCTACCCGTGGCCCGGCAACGTGCGCGAGTTGAAAGACATCGTTCTATTCGCCGCTTTCCACGCCAAAGGCGATACCATATCAGAGGCTGACATCAATTTTAACCTCTCGGAGCCGAGGGTTGACGATGATTTAAGCCTGCGCAATCCGCAACGTGAACGTGAGAAAATACTCGAAGCGTATCGTCGCGGAGGCAGTTGGAGCGAGGCTGCCAAGCTGTTAGGCATAACCGAAAAAACGCTTTTCAATCTTCGCAATAAGTACGGAATTGAGCGAAACGGTGAAAATCAGCCTTGACATACTCGCTAAAAATGACTAACTTTGCAGTATAAAACTGCAAAACATACGGCTGGAGAGCCAGCCCTACATACTTTTTACATATCATAACACCGCATTTGTATTGGTAAAAATCTGGTACATTTTTAACTATTAGAAACAGATGCGTGATGCTTATGCTATGCACTTGCATAGCGTGTCGTCACGTTTTCTAATAGAGGCTTTACCAGATGCCTTACCAATGAACGTGTTCGGCACGCTTTTTTGTTTGACTATAAAACAGCCTTAATTCTGATAATCTTTACCGATAGCCCGGTAATAATTAGGGATACTCAGTTAATCGCCAACTAATTGTTTGGCAATGTCATAGATA
>ERZ778514.437-NODE-437-length-39249-cov-6.419631_pt1 | contig 39249 bp, 38 predicted proteins | sample MGYA00510344_ERZ778514 | MGnify/ENA primary metagenome ERZ778514 (study PRJEB29527, sample SAMN07138968) | mouse gut metagenome | material: feces | host: mouse | place: China:Nanjing | collected 2016-01-25 ...
AAATATAATCAATAATGTTGACAATGAAAGTAACACTATAGTTGTAATATTCAGAAATATATAGTCTAACCAAGACCCTAAAAGGAAAAAGATATAGGCAATACCGCTTATATTAATTATATTATTAAACATGTTGATTAATGCCTTTTACTGTTTAAACACGAGCTGTATTGATAATATGCATAACATCATGAAAACTGTTGTAAATGCCATATATACCACAGGTTTACATATCACCGGTGATATCTTGTCAGATAATCTCACTATATAATAAGGTGTAGTTCTGATCTTTTCCAGCATATTATACATGTTGTTTCGTTTATTTCATCATTTTCAACCGCAGGCTGTTCAACACCACACTGATGCTTGAGAAAGCCATGAGGGCACTTGCCCACATTGGTGTTATCTGCCAGTCTGTGTCTAAGGCGTATGGAACGCCGGCTGCCAACGGAATGCAGACGATGTTGTATATAAAAGCCCAAAACAGGTTCTGGTGTATCATTCTTACTGTTTGATGTGACAGCCTTATAGCTTCCGGAATGCGTCGCAGGTCTGTTCCCATGAGCGTCACCTGTGCCACGTCCATGGCAATGTCCGTTCCCTTGCCCATGGCGATGCTCACATCGGCGGCGGCAAGTGCCTGTGTGTCGTTGATACCGTCGCCTACCATTGCCACATACCTGCCTTCACCTTGCAATTTCCGTACAAGTTGCTCCTTGTCGCCCGGCATCACCCGGCTGCGCCAGTTGCTTATCCCTGCTTTTCCAGCCCAGTATGCCGCTGCCTCTTCGCTGTCTCCGCTCATCATGTATATGTCTATTTCCTCAGTTCTGAGCATGTTGATAGCCTCTTGGGCATGAGGCTTGAGCGTCTCGCGCTCCTCCGGCAGGGTGTCTTTTCGTGTAAAATCGGCATCCTTGTTGGCTATGGTGAGCGTCCCGGTCTTGTCTATTACCAGCGCGTTGATGCCCCTCAGCCTTTCAAGTGCCGTGGCATCCTTTATAAGAATGTTTCTTTCCGCAGCTTTGCCTATGCCCACCATAAGTGCTGTAGGCGTGGCAAGTCCCAACGCGCATGGGCATGCTATGACGAGCACGGACACAGCCGACATCACGGCACGCGGCATGTTTGTACTGCCTCCTGCTATCATCCATGCGGCAAAAGTTATCAGAGATATGGCTATGATGACAGGAACGAACACTCCTGCAATCCTGTCTGTCACGCGCTGTACTGGTGCCTTGCTGCCCTGAGCTTGCTGCACAGTCTTTATAATCTGTGACAGCATGGTATATTCGCCAACTTGTTCTGCGCGGAAAAGCATATTGCCACGGCTTACGAGTGTGCCGGCATATACTTTGTCTCCGGCTTTTCTTTCGGCAGGAAGCGGCTCGCCGCTTATCATGCTCTCGTCTATATATGCACTGCCTTCCGTTATTATTCCGTCTACAGGAATACGGTCTCCCTGTCTCACATCTATTATGTCGCCGCAGGCAAGAGCTGCTATCGGCACCTCTTCTGTTTTTCCGCCGCATGCCACACGTGCCGTTTTAGGTGCAAGCCCCATAAGTCCCCTTATAGCCGATGCCGTTCCGCCCTTTGCCTTCTCTTCGAGCAACCGTCCGGTGAGCACGAATGTTATTATCATTACCGAGGCATCATAATACGTATGGTTTTCCAATCCGTAACAGCCCCACAGTTCTTCGCCCCAATAAGTGTTAAACACGCTAAGGCAGAACGATATAGCCGTGCTCAGGGCAACGAGCGTGTCCATGTTTGCCGCTCCATGCATCATCTGCCGCCAGGCGTTGACATAAAACTGTCTGCCGCTGTATACTATGTTTGCAAGTGCGGCTATCATCATTGTCTGATTGGCGAACATCGCGTCCCCAGTTCCAGCCATGCCCATGGAAAAGCACATTGTGATAATGGCAAGTATCCACGAAACCGCGGCTTTCTTAAACAGAAGGCGGTATGCCCTGCGCTCTGTTTCCTCAACAGATGTTCCTTCGTCGGTTATCATGTCATATCCCGCCTGTGCCAATACCTCCCGCATCTGTTGCGGTGACGTGACTTTCGGGTCGTAGAATACAGATGCTGTGCGTGACGCGAAGTTCACTTCCGCTTTTTCCACACCTTCCATACCGTTCAGTTTCCGTTCCACTGTTGCGGCACATCCTGCGCATGCCATGCCTGTAACAGGTATCACTTTGTTTTCCATATCTTCTTTTTTTATGTAAAGGTAATGATTTTTTTACGAATGTTCCTGTCATACTTAATACATCGGAATGTCCGTTTTTTATCTTAAAAACACCGTGTTTTTATAACTCCCCGATAAAAGAACGAATAGCCTCATTAGGTCAGTTTACCCTGACAACCCTTATGCCGGGCATTGTTTTTCTCTTCTGTAAATATTGATAAAGCGTCATTGGTTCTTCCACCACTTTGTGGCGTATGCTTGATGCGTTGAGCATGTGCAGGCCGTCGTTGTGCCATACGGCTATGCCTATATGTTGTGTGTCAAGTCCCTTTATGTCCGTTGTCGTGGCAATGATGTCGCCGTCGTGTATTGTTTTACGTAGCAGACGTGTATTCTTTATTTCGGATTTTGGGATGTATCTGCATCTGTTTCCTGTCAGTTCCTTCTCGGTATTACGTATTTCTGGTATGTATGAAGGGTTCAGTTTCAGCATCCTGTAGTTTGCCACGTGCGTCGTCATGTAGTTTATATCCAGCATCTGTACGGCGGTGAACGGCGGTATCGGCGACTGTATTTCCCTGCATAACCCTTTCCTTGTGTTGTGTTCAATCCACGATGTGAAGTAATGCAGGCGTGCGGTGTAGTGGGGCTGTCTTCCTTCGGCATAGCGTATCAGGGCTATTTTGTTACAGAAGTTGTCGAACGTAGGCTTGTTCTCTTTTATGCAGAGAGTGAGGGCAAGGACGTTTTCAACATAGGTGGTACAGTCGAGTTGCCGCAGATTGATTATCAGATGCTCCGTATTATTTACTTCGAGCGTGTGCGCCACATAGGGCAGTCCGCACATCTGACGGGCAAAGAATACCATGTAGTTGGTGCCGGCAGGTTGTTTCAGTGCTTTGGAGAACAGTTTCATAACATAAAGGCTGTCACTTTTTTCATATTGTGTTTCTGCCTTTGCGGTTGTAAAAGACAATGACAGGAGCAGTAATAATGCGAATTTCATTTTTGTTGTTTGATGTTTTTATTTTCTTCCGAAGTTCATTCCTACATATATGTTCAGTGAACCGAACACGCTGCTTGTTGAAAACTGACTTTTATGATAGTTGTATGAGTGAAGTATTGTGCTTGCCCCGGCATACCATTTAGTGTTGTTCCATACCAGTCCGAAGCGTCCTATGCCGTCGATGTTTATGTCATCAAAGTTGAAGTCGCGCAAGAAAAAATTGTTTTTGTCAATGCGGTCTCCGTCGCTCTTCTTGTATGCAATGCCGGCAGACAGTGATGCCGAAAACAGAAAGTTGCGTGCAAACACCCAATTGTAGGCATATCCGCCCGATATGGAATAAGATGTATATCGTACATTGTTGAACATAAGGCCGTTGTCGAGTTTTATCTCCTCGCCCGAATAGTCGGGTCTGTTGCTGATGCCTTCCGTTATCACCCGTTCAAGTTCCTTGTGATCCAGGCTGATGTCGTGTGTCATGTATCCAATGCCGAGCAGGGGCGAACCGCAACTGCGCTTTTGACATGTGCTTTGGCTGAATGCTGCCGGATAGGAAAATTTACGGTGATTGAGGATATAATATAGGTCAAATCCCTTAATCTTTACGCTGAGACCGGAGAAAGGAATGCCTTTCAGTATGCCCTTGTCCATACCGTTACCCAAATCGGATTCACGTATGCGGTAGTCGTTTCCCGTTCTGCGATAATACAGGTCGATGCCGACAAGAGAACTGTACAGGCTTAGGTCCAGCTCTTTCTTGTTTTCGCTATGGTCGAACTTACTTATGTCTACGGTATATCCGAGAAACACCCAGCGCCAGCCCACGTAAGGACCAATTCTTACGGTTGGACGCGGGGCAAAGGTTATTGATTGTCCCGACTTGCTTTTTATATTGTATTCCTCGTATGTGGTGGTATTTTGCAGCATTACAGTGTAATTATAATGCTGAGGTTCTATATAATTGGTGTCTATCTTGTTGAAATCCCTGAACACACCTGTAAAAACACGGCCTATCCTTCTGAATATGGTGTTTTTCTTAACCCTTACGCATGTATCTGCCTGTAGCGAAAGACTTTCTGCATGCATTGCAAGTGCAGGCAGAAATAGCAGTAATATGGCATAGAGATAGCGCATGTGGCTTTAGAATTTACCGAGTATACGGTCCATTACCCAGTTTACCGGCGTTGCAGATATACCCGTACATGAGCATGTTCCTATGCCTTGAAGATGTTCCACAACCGATTTTATCATTGGCAGCTGCACATACTGCGGGTTGGGAATGGTAAGTCTTACGGTCCCCTCACTTGTTATGAGCGTTATAGGCTCGTATGTAAATACCGAAAAGCACAGCATACCTTTCTCGCCGATTATTTCTATGCGGTCTTCCTTTGCCGACTGGTGCCCTACAAAACACCACGAACCGCTTCCCGGCAGTCCGTTTTCAAACTTGAAACATGCGCTTACGCTGTCTTCTGCCTTGTATAGTCCGGCACGGTTTGCACACATTCCGTCAGCCTCGATTATTACTCCGAACATCTCCTGCAGCAGGTCGAGCTGGTGAGGGGCAAGGTCGTAGAAGTATCCACCGCCTGCAATATCCGGCTGAACACGCCACGGAAGCGAATCTGAATTATAGTCCAAGTCGCGCGGAGGACACGAGAAACGTATCTGTACATTGATAATCTTTCCTATTTTTCCTTCGCTAACGATATCCCTTACACGCTGAAAATAAGGAAGACACCGGCGGTAGTATGCCACAAAGCAAGGCACTCCCGTCTGCTCGCTCACTCTGTTTATGCGTGCACAGTCATCGTAGCTGGCAGCAAGCGGCTTCTCTATATAAACCGGTTTGCCCGCATACATCGCCATTATGGCAAATGTGGCATGGCTCGACGGCGGTGTGGCGATATATATAGCATTTACATCAGGGTCGTCAACAAGTTCCTGTGCGTCGGTATACCATTTGCTTATGTGATGTTTCTCTGCATACGAGCGGGCTTTTTTTTCGCTTCGGCTCATTACGGCAACGACCTGTGAGCCTTCAATTTCGTTGAAAGCCGGTCCGGATTTCTTCTCCGTAACCTCTCCACAACCGATGAATCCCCAGTTTATCTGTTTCATATAATCCTGTATGTAGTTGATGTATATATGCAAAGTTACTAATTTTTATTAATAACATAAGTGTTATATTTCAATAATTGTTACCTTTGCAACTATAGAATTTAGCTTCTCTGCTACCCCAATGGAGCAGTGACGGCTTTTCTTCTTTAGCTATAAGAAGATGGACAAATAAGAAAATCCGGTATATAATAGGTATGAAAATGGAATTAAAACAAGTCCCAGTTTATAAAAATCATGGTTACAGAGCGTGTATCTCTGCGGCGTTCTCCTTTTTTTCCGATAATATAAAGATAGTCCTGTCCCATACGTGGATGTATGCCGCGGCCTTTTCGTTGCTTATAAGTGTAAGCAGCGTCTTGTTCCCATCGTCACGGCTCCTTTATTCCATGATACTTGAAAATCCTTATATCGTTATAGGTGTTGCTGTTGTGATGCTGTTGTTCTTTGTGGCGCAGCTTGTTTTCCATTCAAGCATAATGTCGCTGCTCACCTGCCGTTCGGTCATGTGGAACATTTGGCGTAATTTCAAGGCAGTTGTTTCGGTGTCTGCCGTTGTCATGTGTTTGTCTGCGGTGTTTACGGCAATAGCATTTCTTTCGGTAAGGCATAGTGTCGATGCCAGTCAAATATATAAAGCCATGTTCCTTGCCGTTGGCATTTTAATGCTGTTGGTTTTGATTTTTGCCTTGCCTTTCGTCTATGGCATGATGAAATATATAATGGAGCCGGAGACAAAACTGCGGCAGATGTTCACCGGCTTTTATGTTGCAGGACTGAAACACTGGGGATTTCTTTTTGTCATTCTTGTTACAGTGATACTTTTTGTATGTGTCTCAAGCCATGCGGTTATGCTTCCCGCCATTATAATGTCATTTGCCGCCAACGTTTCCGAAGCAGGTGTGATAGAGTATGGTGATGCAGACGGGCTTCCCGCATATTTTCCTTACATGTTTTTTATAATAACTTTCATAACATCGTTTATCTCATTGTATATTAATACAATAGTCATATTTGCTGCATATTATATATATGGCAGTGTGAATGTGCGTGAAGAGATGACAAAGACTAAAAACGCAAAGAAATGAAACAACAGCGCATACTCTTTATAGACCGTGACGGGACACTTGTTGAAGAACCTGAAGACGAACAGGTTGATGCTCTTGATAAAGTAAAGTTTGTAAAAGGTGTTTTCAGAAACCTTGGATTTATACGCGAAAAGCTTGACTTCCGCTTTGTAATGGTTAGCAATCAGGACGGGCTTGGCACTCCTTATTTTCCTACAGAGACGTTCTTGCCTGCACACAACTTTATTATCGACACTCTTAAGGGTGAGGGAATAACGTTTGATGATATTCTGATAGACTGTCATTTTCCCGAAGACAATCATCCCGACCGTAAGCCCGGTATCGGAATGCTTGGCAATTATATAGGCAATCCGGCGTACGACATAGCCGGAAGTTATGTCATCGGCGACCGTGAGACCGACCGCCAGTTGTCAGAGAACATCGGTTGCAAGGCACTGATACTTGGACAAGACGGCATGACATGGGATAAAATATCCGAAATACTATTCTCCGGAGAGCGCATGGCGGAAGTAAAACGTACAACCAAGGAGACAGACATATACGTTAAGATTAATCTTGACGGTCATGGAAGATGTGACATATCTACCGGACTTGGCTTCTTTGACCACATGCTTGAGCAGATAGGCAAGCACGGAATGATAGATCTTACCATAAATACGCGTGGAGATCTTCATGTGGACGAGCATCATACAATAGAAGATACGGCAATAGCATTGGGTGAGTGTCTCCTGAAAGCACTTGGAGACAAGCGCGGAATTGAACGCTATGGGTATTGTCTGCCTATGGATGATTGTCTGTGCAGTGTTGCATTAGACTTTGGCGGACGTCCTTGGTTGGTGTGGGATGCGGAGTTTAAGCGTGAAATGATAGGTGACATGCCCACAGAGATGTTCCTTCATTTCTTCAAGAGCTTGAGCGATTCGGCAAGGATGAACCTTAATGTTTCGGCACGTGGAGACAACGAACATCATAAGATAGAAGGTATATTCAAGGCTTTTGCACGTTCGATAAAAATGGCTGTGCGGCGCGATATCTATCATTATGAGCTGCCTTCAACCAAGGGCATGCTGTAATCGGGTGATAAAAGAAAGCCTGCTGCCTGCATCAGGATGTTCATTTAATTACATCTCACTGCGGGCAGCAGGCTTTTTTATGTATCATGTATCAATGATACATTGTCTTATATATTCATTTATTAAAATTCTTCATCGTCAGTGACATCCTCTGCCGCAAGGCTCAGCTCGTCCGGATCTTCATCTATGGTTGTGCGGTAGCTCTCTTCTGTCAGCTTGTCTTCGTCAAACATGTCATCGTCATCATCAGCATTGCTGTAGCTGTCTTCAATTTCAGGCAGGTCTTCGTCATCATCCTCCTCGCCCTGTTCCTTGGGTTCAGTAAGGTCTGATACAGCATGAAGCTTTTCAGCTGTAGGCTTCAGCTTGGCGAATATAGCCTCTATCCATGAGCCTTTTTCTATTTCGAGTACTTCGAAACCGTCAGCAATCTTCTTTTCGTACATGCCTCCCGGCTTGTGAAGACGGTCTTTGGGCAGTGTTGTGGTGCTGATGTCAAAGCCGCTCTGTATAATGTCCTGGATGCTTTGCGACAGAGAGTCCCAGCCGCCGCCGAAGTTACGCTCAAGCACCTCAATGAGCTTTGCGGCAGAAATATGGCGTATGTTCTCGTATGTGAGGTCGGTAACCCTCATTATCAGCTTCTTCTTTATAGCCCAAGTCAGCTTGTTGTTTTCGTCAAGCCTTATCTGTGTAACCTTAAAATCACGGCTTTCATATTTCTGTATCACCTCGGGCTTGTCTATTTTTATCTCTTCCAGATCAAATGCACTTCTTATTATTACTGCATAATGACTGATATTATCTTTCAGGTCGGCATCCTTTTCAGCCGCTTCCAGCATTCTGAAGATGTCGTTTTCTTGTAAATCCCAGACATTACTCTTGCTCAATGTCTTCAATGTGAGTGATTTTTTTCCTGTTTCTTTCATATATGTTATGGTTGTTTTTTATTAGTTTGTCAATCTCTGTCGTCCAGTACCCTGAACTTGTTGCGGAAGTCACGAAGGCTGTCCAAGTCTATTTCTGCCGTTATTGCCTGTTCCGCCTCTCCGTTGCATTGTGCAACAGTCCTGCCGTAGGCGTCTATGACGCAACAGTCTCCCGTATATGTACAGTTGCCGCCGGTTCCTGTCCGGTTGGCGGCAAGCACATAACACTGGTTTTCTATAGCCCTTGCACGCAGCAATATCTGCCATGCGTCACGCCGCGATGCGGGCCAGTTTGCAGCCAATATTATGGCATCGTAGTCGTCCTTGTAACGAAGCCATGACGGAAAGCGCAGGTCGTAGCATGTTGCAAGCAGAAACCTGAAGCCTCCATACACCGCAACAGTACGCTTTGTACCAGCCGTAAAATATGTGTTTTCACCGCCATAAGTGAAAAGATGACGCTTGTCATAGTGGCAGATGTTGAGATCCGGATGTACAAAATAGTGCCTGTTAAACCATTTTCCGTCATCACTGCGCGTGGCAATGGTTCCGCAAATGGCACAATTACCCTGTGCGGCAAATTCTTTCATCCAGTCAAGTGAATGTCCAGTATTGCCGTATCCGGTCATGTTACCGGGACTTGTAACAAATCCGGTGTTCCACATTTCAGGCAGTATGTATAGGTCGGATTTCGGAGCATTTAATATAAGACGCTCAGCTTTCTTTATGTTAAGTTCTGGCTGTGCCCATGCTATGTCTGTCTGAAGTATGGTTACTTTCATTACCTAAAGTGTTATCTTATGATTACAATGCTTATTGCAAAATTAATACATTATCTTCTATCCACAAGTTTTTGACATATATTTTTTGTTTAAATGCGATATATTTCCTAATTTTGCATGAGATATGGCTCAACCTCTTGCTGAAAGAATGAGACCCCAAACGCTCGATCAGTATATAGGACAGAAACATCTGGTGGGCGAGGGTGCCGTACTGCGTAGGATGATTAATGCAGGACGCATATCGTCCTTTATTCTTTGGGGACCGCCGGGAGTGGGCAAAACCACGCTGGCACAGATTATATCAAAGAAGCTTGACGTACCGTTCTATACACTGAGTGCCGTTACAAGCGGTGTAAAGGATGTGCGCGACGTTATAGAAAAGGCAAGGAACAGCAAGTTCTTCAGCCAGTCAAGTCCAATACTTTTTATCGATGAGATACACCGTTTCAGCAAGAACCAGCAGGATTCTCTGCTCGGTGCTGTTGAAAGAGGTATCGTAACGCTTATCGGAGCCACAACGGAAAATCCTTCATTTGAGGTAATACGCCCCTTGCTGTCGCGTTGCCAGCTCTATGTCCTGAAATCTTTGGAGAAGCAGGACCTGCTTGATTTGCTCAACCGTGCGGTTAAGGAAGATGTGGAACTTAAATCCTTTAATATTGTAATAAAGGAATATGATGCCATACTGAGATACAGCGGAGGAGACGCGCGTAAGCTTCTTAACATTCTCGAGCTGGTTGTAGAGGCTCTTAAAGGAGGCGGAGATGTGATTACAATCACAGACGATGCCGTGGTTGAATGCCTTCAGCAAAATCCTTTGAGCTATGATAAGGACGGTGAGATGCACTATGATATTGTGTCGGCATTTATCAAAAGCATACGTGGATCCGACCCTGATGCAGCACTTTATTGGATGGCACGAATGATAGAAGGCGGCGAAGACCCGCAGTTTATAGCGCGCAGGCTTGTGATAAGTGCATCGGAAGACATCGGGCTTGCCAATCCCAATGCACTGCTTATGGCAAATGCTGCATTTGATGCAGTTATGAAAATAGGGTGGCCGGAAGGCAGGATACCGTTGGCTGAGGCTGCCGTATATCTTGCGGCAAGTCCTAAAAGCAATTCGGCATACATGGGTATAGCCAATGCGCTCGATGCCGTCAAGAGAACGGGCAACCTGCCTGTGCCGTTGCATCTGCGCAATGCGCCGACGAAGCTCATGGCTCAGTTGGGCTATAGTGACGGTTATAAATATTCTCACGATTATCCCGGTAACTTTGTTCAGCAGCAGTTCATGCCCGACGCGCTTACGGAAGAGCGTCTTTGGCATGCACAGCACACACCGGGAGAGGAAAAACTGTATCAGCGCATGGTGCAGTGTTGGGGAGACAGATTTAAAGACAAGCAGAAATGAATATAGTTGTATTGGACGGTTATTGCGTAAATCCCGGCGATTTGTCATGGGATGCCCTGAGGCAGATTGGCAACCTGACGGTTTACGACCGTACGTGTGCCGACGACGTGGTGAGCCGTGCCATGGACGCGGACGTGGTGCTTACCAACAAGGTTCCTATAAGGGCGGCTCAGATACAGGCACTGCCTAAACTCAAATATATAGGTGCAATGTCTACGGGAGTGAACATCATAGATATCGGGGAGGCCGGGCGACGCGGCATAGTCGTAACAAACATACCGGCATACAGCACGGAAAGCGTTGCACAGATGACATTTGCCCATATCCTCAATATAACCAACCGCATAGGGCTGTATGCCGACATGAACCGCAAGGGGCGGTGGACAGGCTGTGAGGATTTCTGCTATTGGAACACTTCGCTTGCCGAACTGTCGGGCAAGACTATAGGAATAGTGGGACTTGGCAATATCGGCATGAAGGTTGCGGCAATTGCCATGGCTTTTGGAATGGATGTGTTTGCATATACAAGCAAGGGTATGGATGCTCTTCCGCATAATGTCCGCAAGACGACATTGGACGGGTTGTTGGGCGTAAGCGACATCGTTACGCTTCATTGTCCGCTGACTGATGCCACCCGCGGCATGATAAACAAGGATGCGATAATGAAGATGAAGCACGGTGCCATACTTATAAATACGGGCAGAGGACCGCTTGTAAACGAGGCTGATGTTGCCGCGGCACTGCGCAGCGGACAGCTTGGCGGGTACGGCGCTGATGTTATGTGCAAGGAACCGCCGGCTGCGGACAATCCGCTTTTTGCCGAACCAAATGCTTTTATAACCCCTCACATAGCATGGGCGACGCCCGAAGCAAGGGCAAGGCTGGTGGATACGCTTGCCGGTAACTTGAGATCCTTTGTTGAAGGAACGCCCGTCAATGTTATAAACAGATGAATACAATACTCATAATAATAGAGTTTCTTGGTACATTTGCCTTTGCCATATCTGGAATAAGAATGGCTGCCGCCAAGCATTTCGACTGGTTCGGCGGTTATGTGGTAGGACTTGCCACTGCCATAGGCGGCGGAACGATACGTGATGTCATGCTCGGGCTGACCCCGTTTTGGATGACAAAGTCCATATATATAATATGTACGGCAGCGGCACTGCTGCTTGTTATCCTGTTTAAGAAGCGTCTTACGCAGTTGCATAACACATGGTTTTTGTTCGACACCCTCGGTCTTGCACTGTTCACCATAGCAGGAATACAGAAGTCTCTTTATGCCGGCTTTCCTTTTTGGGTGGCGATAATAATGGGTTGTATCACAGGTGCGGCAGGCGGCGTTATACGCGATGTGCTTATAAACGAGGTTCCTTTGATATTCAGAAAGGAGATTTATGCCATTGCATGCCTTATCGGCGGTGTTGTATATCAGCTCAGTTCATTGCTTGGATGCAACCTTGAAATAGTCTCCTTGTTTAGCTTTATATCAGTTGTCATAGTCAGAATATTGGCTGTGAAGTACAAAATATCATTGCCCGTGCTTAACGATGACGACGTTTCGGGGAATGATAAATAGGCAGAGAGATTTACAATACTAATATAAAAAGTATGTTTATATGAAATCAAAGAGACTTACACTTGTGTTTTTAGCATTGCTTTTCTTTATGTCTTTGTTTGCGGAAAGCAGTAAGAACGTGCCGGCTGTCACAATGGTGTCTTATGAACAGTCGTGGCTGGATACAGAGGGAACATTGGCGTTGAGAAACAATTTGAATGAAGACATTCACAATGTTGTATTTCAGATAATATATCTTGATATGTCGGATAACCCTCTTGACTATGAAGAATTTTCAAAGAAGGTGGACATAGCGCCGGGTATGACGAAGAAAATAGACATCCCGGCTTATGAATACGCCCGTCATTATCATTATTATAAGACAAAGGATGAATTTCATAATCCGGCATTTAAGATAAAGTTCAAGCTGAAGTCGTATAATGAAAGAGAGGTTGTGGATGTGTCGGCAGTAGAGGATACCGGTGAGATAAACGAAGAGGCAGATGATTTAAAAGTAGGAGAAGGGCTGTCGGACATGCTTGTACTTGGTTCCGGACTGGTTGCATGGGGATTTTTCATTGTATTCTTTGTGATTGCAATAAGTGTGGGATTGTATGTGCTGGTGGCTGTTATGGCGCAGCGCAGGAACCGCAGTGTTGTCGCATGGATACTTATAAGTTTGATAGCAACACCTTTATTAAGCATCGTTCTCCTGTTGTTTATCGGTAAAGACAGAAATGCCGGACCGATGTAAAAAACGCCTTTAAAATTGCTTCTATAAGACATTGAAAATCAATATCTTACCTTTCGCCCTCCAAAAGCTATGCTTTTGCATCCTTAAAGCTATGCTTTTTGAGGGCGAAAGCTATGCTTTTGGAATGCAAAAGATGTTGTTTGGTAAAACCGTCTGTCCGTCCTGCATGACATATCCTTGTATATGACCGTTAAGATTTCGCTTTCATGGGATATGTTTTCATATAAATTCAACACATTATTAATATATATGTAACATCAATGTTAAATTTAATTCTTACTTTTGCAGCAAAGTTTTAGTTTTAGCATGTTCAGATATTATTTCTTAATGTTATTTGTTACCTGTGCCGTGTTGCCTTTATGTGCACAGGAGAAAGAGGACGATGTGGACAGGATGCCGCAGATACACGGTACGTTGCGCGGTAAGTATGAGTTTCAGACAGAAGAGGGCAGGGGGCGTTTTGAGGTGCGTAATGCCCGTGTAAGCGTGTCTGGTAAGGTCTTGAAAGAGCTGGAGTATAAGGCGGAAGCCGACTTGTGTGATGAAGGCAAGATAAAGATGCTTGACGCATATGCACGCCTTAAGCCTGTTACGGGGCTTAGTTTCACGATAGGACAAATGCGTGTGCCTTTCACCATAGACGCACACCGTGCCCCGCATACACAGTATTTTGCAAACCGTTCGTTTATTGCCAAGCAGGTGGGCAATGTGCGTGATGTGGGATGTATATTGGGATATAACTTTAATATAGGCTTTCCCATTGTGCTGGAAGCAGGACTGTTCAACGGTTCGGGGCTTACGGAGCAGAAAGACTATTGGACAAACAGCATGAATTATGCGGCAAAAGCACAGTTTATATTGCCGCGCGGGTTTAATATAACATTGAGTACTCAAAAGATAAAGCCCGACAATGTGGCTGTTTCCCTATATGACATCGGAACGTTTTATCACGGACATGGCTGGCATGTTGAGGCTGAATATCTGTTGAAGCATTATTCGGAAAACGCATTCCGCAATGTTTCGGCGTTCAATGCCTTTGTAAACTATGACATACCGTTGCGTAAATGCTTTTTCAGAAAGGTCTCCCCGCTGTTGCGTTACGACTATGCCGGCGACCACAGCGACGGAAAACGCTATCTTGACGGGGCTGTAAGCGAAGAAGGAACACTGATAATAACCGATTACAGACGTTCACGCATTACGGGAGGAGTGACCTTCAGTCTGGCACAGCCTTTCATATCCGATATAAGGATAAACTATGAAAAGTATTTTTATAGGGACGGGGCTGTTCCCAAAACGTCGGAAAGAGACAAGATAGTCGTGGAGTTCATGACCCGTTTTTAATTTTACACCAAGGATAAGGAGAGCAGGCTGCATGGTCTATTATGAAAGATGCAAAGCCTGCTTTCTGTGTGTTTTGTCATTTATTATGGCTGTATTTTGACTTTTTTATATTTAATCATTCATTTTTCTTTCATTTTGTTGTGTTTTTAAATAAATATATATATCTTTGCAACCGTATTTAAAAATACATATAATACGACAGATTTCAATAAGTATATTTATTATAAGTGGTTAAGTAAAAAGATTAATTATGAATGCAGTAAAAGTTGTTGAGACACTCAAGCAGAGATTTCCTAATGAACCGGAATATATACAGGCGGTGACTCAGGTATTGGGAACCATTGAAGAGGAGTATAACAAGCATCCGGAGTTTGACAGGGCAAACCTTATAGAGCGCCTTTGCATTCCGGACCGCGTGATAGAGTTCCGTGTTTCATGGGTGGACGACAAGGGCAACGTGCAGACAAACATGGGATATCGTGTACAGCATAACAATGTGATAGGTCCGTATAAAGGCGGTATCCGTTTCCACAAGTCTGTAAACCTTGGCATATTGAAGTTCCTTGCTTTTGAGCAGACTTTCAAAAACTCTCTTACGACATTGCCCATGGGTGGCGGTAAGGGTGGCTCAGACTTTTCTCCGCGTGGTAAGAGCGATGCAGAGGTTATGCGCTTCTGTCAGGCATTCATGACAGAGCTTTACAGACATATTGGTCCTGACGAAGACGTTCCTGCAGGAGATATAGGTGTAGGCGGGCGTGAAGTTGCCTATATGTTTGGTATGTACAAGAAGCTTACGCACCAGTGGAACGGCATACTTACAGGTAAGGGACTGGAGTTCGGAGGTTCGCTTATACGCCCTGAGGCTACAGGATATGGAAATGTTTACTTCCTTCAGAACATGCTTAAAACACGCGATATCGACATAAAGGGAAAGACAGTCCTTGTGAGCGGTTCGGGAAATGTGGCACAGTATACCATTGAAAAGTGTATAGAACTGGGTGCAAAGGTTGTGACATGTTCTGACTCTGACGGATATATATATGATCCGGACGGAATTACACGTGAGAAGCTCGACTACATCATGGAGCTGAAAAACATAGAGCGCGGGCGTATACGTGAGTATGCCGAGACATATGGAGTCAAGTATGTTGAGGGAGCAAAGCCTTGGTTTGAGAAGGCGGACATCGCACTTCCGTCGGCAACACAGAACGAAATCAACGAGGAAGCTGCAAAGGCTCTTGTTGCCAATGGCGTGATTGCCGTGAGCGAAGGTGCAAACATGCCTTCAACGCCTGAGGCGATAAAGGTGTTCCAGGATGCCAAGATACTTTACTCACCCGGAAAGGCCGCCAATGCGGGTGGCGTGGCTGTGTCAGGTCTGGAGATGAGCCAGAACTCTGAACGTCTGAGCTGGAGCCGTGAAGAGGTGGATGCAAAGTTGCATGACATTATGAATGACATACACGCCAACTGTGTAAAGTATGGAACAGAGGCTGACGGATATATCAATTATGTGAAGGGTGCCAATGTCGCAGGCTTCCTTAAGGTTGCAAAAGCAATGATGGCACAGGGAATAGTATAAAATAAGTTTCGTAATATCCTGACAAAGGAGGCTTGCACAACTTTGGCTTGTGTGGTCTCCTTTTAAATTTTTAAAGACAGCAGTACTGTTTTGGTTACATACATTTTAATATAATGATAAGAAGAGTGGATTTATCCGATGCCGGTGAGATAGCCTCTATATATAATGATTATATATTGAACAGTGTCGTTTCTTTTGAGACGGAGGCTCTGACCGTGGAGGAAATGCAACAGCGTATATGTGCTTTTTCTTCTTCTTTCCCATATTTTGTGTACGAGAAAGACGGACATATAGCAGGGTATTGTTATGCCCATGCGTGGAAAAGCAGGGCGGCTTATTCTGCTACTCTTGAAACTACAGTCTATATTGCACCTGAGTTTAAGGGGATAGGCATTGGCAGGGATTTAATGGAGAGGCTTATAAGCGAGTGCCGTTCCTTAGGATATTCTGCCCTTATAGCATGTATCACGGCAAGTAACACGGGCAGCATAAACTTTCACAGCCGCCTCGGCTTTGAGAAGGTGTCGCATTTTAAGCGCGTAGGGTATAAGTTCGGGTGCTGGCTTGATGTAGTGGATTACGAATTGCTGTTGTGATAAACTGTAAAAACGGAAACACAACATGTCTTTGACAACATGTGTCGTGTTTCCGTTTTTGCTTTATTTCATCGGATGTCACTCGAATACGTCCTCGATACTTTCCTCTTGGAACTCGTCCTCTTCCGACTGGCATGAGTTGAAACCATAAGGAATGTCAAATTTTTCCTCCGTACTGTATCCTAAGGATGTATCGGCAAACACCTTCTTCATGTAATATGCCCATATAGGCAGTGCCATATTTGCGCCTTGTCCCATGCGTGTAGAGTCGAAGTGTATGTCGCGGTCCTCTCCTCCGACCCAGCATCCGCTTACAAGTGATGGGGTGAAGCCCATGAACCAGGCATCGGAGTTGCGGTTGGTCGTTCCGGTCTTTCCTCCCATCTCGCACTCTATTCCATATTTATATCTCATGCGACCGCCAGTTCCGTTGTTGATTACCCCCTCCAACATTTCAAGCATCTGGTAGGCACATGTCTCGCTTATTACCTCGTTCATGCGGGGCTGGAAGCTTGCTATGACATTGCCTTCACTGTCTTCAATCTTTGACACGAACATGGGCGAACAGTGTATTCCGCCGTTGGCAAATGTTGTATATGCGCTTACCATTTCACAAACTGATGCCTCATACGGACCAAGGCATAACACCATGGAAGGATATACTCCGGTTGTGTTTATACCGAACTCGCGCAGTATTCTTAAGAAGTCCTGAGGATTGATGCGGCTCATGAGGTTTGCCGATACCCAGTTGTTTGATTGTGCCAGTCCCCATTTCAAAGTCACCATTTCGCCATAGTGCGACCTGCTGCCGTTTCTTGGTGTCCAGTTTCCGTATGTTGTCTGTACGTTGAGGACCCGGTCACATGGCGACATGCCGTTTTCAAGTGAAAGGGCATAAAGGAATGGTTTTGTCGTAGAGCCGACCTGCCGCCTTCCTGACGTTGCCATGTCGTATTTGAAATGGTTGAAGTTAACACCGCCAACGTACGCCTTTACGGCTCCTGTCTTTGCATCCATGCTTACAAATCCGGACCGTAAGAATGATTTTACGTATCTTATGGAGTCGAGCGGTGACATTATTGTATCTATGTCTCCGTTGTATGTGAATACGGTCATTTCTGTCTTCTTTCTGAAAGCCTCGTTAATCTCCTCTTCTGAAGCACCGCTTTCTTTCATGACCCTGTAACGTTCGCTTTGTTTTATGGCACGTGTCATGATTGCCTTAACTTCCGAAGGCTTAAGTGCTGTGGTAAAAGGTGCGTTGGCTTTTCTGCGGTTCTCTTTTGAGAACTCAGGCTGTAGATATCGTCCGACATGACGTAACATAGCCTCTTCCGCATATTTTTGCATGCGTGTGTCTATTGTTGTGAATATCTTCAGTCCGTCGGTATATACGTTATAAGTATCGCCGTTCTTCTTGAAGTTTTTGTTACACCAGCCGTATAACGGGTCTGTTTCCCATGCCAAAGAGTCTATTGAGTATTGAACCTTGTTCCATGAAGGATAGTTATTGCGGTCGGGTCTCTTTGCCATCATGTACTGGCGCAGGAACTCACGGAAGTAAGTTGCCGTACCGTCTTTATGGTCGGGACGGTGAAAGTCCAGTTTCAGTTCGCTGCCGCATGCACTTTCATATTCGCTCTCGGACAGATAGCCAGCTTTAAGCATCTGTCCCAATACGACATTCCTTCTTTCCTTGCATCTGTCAGGATAGCGTACCGGATTGAAAAACGAGGGGTTCTTGCACAAGCCGATCAGCATTGCCGCCTCTGACACAGAAAGTTCTTTGGGGTCTTTGTTGAAATATACATTCGATGCCGTCTTTATTCCTACGGCGTTGTGAAGAAAGTCGAAGTAGTTGAGATACATTGTGATTATCTCGGACTTGGTATAATACCGCTCAAGCTTTATGGCAATACACCATTCTATCGGCTTTTGCAGTAGACGTTCTATAGTGCTTCCGGCTGTGTTTGAGTATAACTGCTTGGCAAGCTGCTGAGTGATAGTGGAGCCTCCTCCTGCGCTTTCCTGTCCTAACAGTCCTCGTTTGACAATGGCGCGTCCGAGTGCGATGAAGTCAATGCCTGAATGATCGTAAAAACGTTCATCTTCCGTCGCTATGAGAGCATTGACAATATTGGGAGAAAGGTTGTCGTAATTGATGTGAACCCTGTTCTCGCGGTTTATATTATATGTGCCTATTATTTTGCCGTCGGCAGAATATATCTGCGAGGCGTATCTGCTGATAGGGTTTTGAAGGTCCTCTATGTCCGGCATGTAGCCAATCCATCCGTTCCAAATGGCAACGAACGCAATTGCGGAAAAAAGGATGCCGGTACAAAGAATGCCCCAAAGGAAGCGTATGAATATTCTTCTCATTTACTTTTATTATAAAATGAACTGAATGCAAAAATACAATATTTCTTTGAAAAGGATGTAATAAATTAAAAATTATGTGTAACTTAGCGGTCAAAATAGAATTTCCCTAATATTCACAAGCAATGGATAAACAAAATTTTGTAACGATTGCAGGTCTTTCAAAGGAAAAAATCAATTATTTAATAGAAATGGCTCAGGAGTTTGAGAAATATCCTAACCGTGACATCCTTAATGGAAAGATTGTGGCAACGCTATTTTTTGAACCATCAACCAGGACAAGACTCAGTTTTGAAACAGCTGCAAACAGGCTCGGTGCACGCGTAATAGGATTTACGGACGCAAAGGTTACAAGTGCCACGAAGGGAGAGACCTTGAAAGACACCATGCTCATGGTTTCAAACTATGCTGACGTTATTGTAATGCGTCACTACATAGAGGGAGCCGCGCAATATGCGGCGGAAGTGGCACCCGTGCCAATTATCAATGCAGGCGACGGTGCCCATCAGCATCCTTCTCAGTGCCTTTTGGATTTGTATTCCATATATAAGACGCAGGGAACTCTTGAAAATCTTAATATATATCTTATCGGTGACCTGAAATACGGACGTACGGTGCATTCGCTTATAATGGCAATGCGCCATTTTAATCCGACCTTTCATTTTGTCGCTCCGGCAGAACTTGCGATGCCAGATGAATACAAGCTGTATTGCAAGGAGCATGGGATAAAGTATGTTGAGCATACGGATTTCAATGAAGATGTAATTTCCGATGCCGATATTGTTTACATGACGCGCGTGCAGAAAGAACGCTTCTCGGACCTTATGGAATACGAGCGCGTGAAGAATGTGTATATTCTTAAAGCTGGAATGCTTGGCAAGGCGCGTGAGAACATGAAGATTCTTCATCCGCTTCCGCGTGTCAACGAGATTGCATATGATGTCGATGCCGATCCGCATGCTTATTATATACAGCAGGCACAGAACGGACTTTATGCGCGCGAAGCCATAATATGCGATGTGCTTGGTATCACTATTGATGATATCAGGAACGATAAGACGATTATTAAGTAATGATAACCTGTTTTGATAAAATAAGTAAAGCATGAACAAAAAAGAAAGACTTGTTGCCGCAATAGAAAACGGGACGGTGATAGATCATATTCCTTCAAACAAAACATATCAGGTTGCAAACCTTCTTGGATTGCAGAACCTTGATACAATTGTTACCATTGGTTATAACTATCCGTCAAAGAAACTTAATAAAAAAGGTATCATAAAGATTGAAAACAAGTTTTTTACGGATGAAGAGATATCACGCCTTTCTGTTGTCGCTCCTAATGTTGTGTTGAGTATCATTCGCGACTATGAGGTGATAGAGAAGAAAAGGGTTGAGACACCAGATGTCTTGAAAGGTATTGTAAGGTGTAATAATCCGAAATGTATAACCAACAACGAACCTATGCAGACTGTATTTCATACGATAAACAAGGACAAGGGAGTGATAAGATGCCAGTATTGTGACAAGGAGCAGGATATAAATAAGGTGGAACTTGTCTGACTTAATCAGTGAAATGTTTGTATACGTAGCATTTTATAACTACTTTTGCACGAGTTTTTAAGATACAAAGATTTATAAATCCTATAAAATAATTAATGAGATGAAAAGAGATCAGGAGATTTTTGACCTAATCGAGAAAGAACATCAGCGCCAGCTCAAGGGTATAGAACTGATTGCTTCAGAGAATTTTGTAAGTGATGAGGTGATGAAAGCCATGGGCTCATGCCTTACAAACAAGTATGCTGAAGGCTATCCTGGAAAACGTTATTATGGCGGTTGTGAAGTCGTTGACGAGGTGGAGACACTTGCCATAGAGCGCGTTAAGAAGCTTTTTGGTGCAGAGTTTGCAAATGTGCAGCCTCACTCAGGTGCTCAGGCTAATGCTGCTGTATTGCTTACGGTGCTTAAGCCCGGCGATACTTTTATGGGACTTAATCTTGCTCATGGTGGACATTTGTCTCATGGCTCGGCTGTAAATACAAGTGGTATACTTTATAATGCCGTAGGCTACGACCTTGATAAGGAAACCGGACGTGTGGACTACGATCAAATGGAACGTCTTGCTGTTGAAAACAAGCCTAAGCTTATAATAGGAGGTGGTTCAGCATACAGTCGTGAGTGGGATTATAAGAGAATGCGCGAGATAGCGGACAAGGTTGGTGCATTGCTTATGATAGATATGGCACATCCTGCCGGACTTATTGCAGCCGGACTTCTGGACAATCCTGTTAAATATGCTCATATCGTTACATCTACAACACATAAAACATTGCGTGGACCGCGCGGAGGTATAATCCTTATGGGTAAGGATTTTGAAAATCCGTGGGGACTTAAAACACCGAAGGGTGAGATAAAGATGATGAGCCAGTTGCTGAACAGCGCAGTGTTCCCCGGCACACAGGGCGGACCGTTGGAACATGTTATAGCAGCCAAGGCAGTTGCCTTTGAAGAGGCTTTGCAGCCGGAGTTTAAGGAATGGGCAATGCAGGTAAAGAAAAACGCGTCGGTTCTTGCCGACGAACTGATAAAACGTGGATTTACCATTGTAAGTGGTGGAACGGACAATCACTCTATGTTGGTTGACTTACGTTCAAAATATCCTGATTTGACAGGCAAGGTTGCCGAGAAGGCTCTTGTTGCTGCTGATATCACAGTGAACAAGAATATGGTTCCATTTGATACACGCAGCGCTTTCCAGACATCGGGAATACGACTTGGCACTCCTGCAATAACGACACGTGGTGCAAAGGAAGACTTGATGTGTACTATCGCCGAACTTATAGAGGAGGTTCTGAACAATCCTGAAAACGAACAGGTTATAGCAGATGTCCGTTCAAGAGTGAATGGAATAATGAAAGAATATCCGATTTTTGCTTATTAAGAAAAGGCAATAGACTTTTTAGGTTAAGGTCTTGCCCCGTTATGAACTGTTATCCTGATGACTTGTTGTCAAATTAAGTGGAGACAGTTCATAACGGGGCTTTTCGTTATTGGTTCCGTTAACTAATATTGTTGTTTCTGAAAAATCCGGGTTGAAAAGTTTTTTCTTATGAAAATAAATTAAGATATAATATATATTATCTTTTTTTACGACAATCTTTTTTCTTCTTATTTTACTTTTGTTGTCAAAGGAATGATACGGTCTTTAGTGTGTATTCCTTTATAATATTTTATTAATGTATAAAACATAGGGTATGAAGAATGGAGTAATGATGCAGTATTTTGAATGGAATCTGCCAAATGACGGAACTTTATGGAAAAAGATTAAGAATGACGCTCATCACTTGCATGACATGGGGATAACAGCCGTATGGATACCGCCGGCATATAAAGGCTGTGGAAGTGAGGATGTAGGCTATGGCACCTATGACCTGTATGACTTGGGTGAATTTGATCAGAAAGGAACAGTACGTACAAAATATGGAACCAAGCAGGAACTGAAAGAGATGATAGAGACCCTTCATGCCTGTGACATTTCGGTGTATATGGATGCTGTTATGAATCATAAGGCAGGGGCGGATCATGTTGAAACTTGTATGGCACGGCTGGTGGATCCAAATAACCGTGACAAGCCTATATGTGAGCCTTATGAGATTGAATGCTGGACCGGATTTGATTTTCCCGGGCGTGGTGACAAGTATTCTGATTTTAAATGGCATTGGTATCATTTCTCCGGTACTGATTATAATGAGCGTGATAAGAAAACCGGAATATATCAGATAGTCGGTGAAGGCAAGGCTTGGAGTATGGGAGTTGACAATGAAAATGGAAACTACGACTATCTGATGTTCTCCGATATTGACCTTAATCATCCCGAAGTCATAGCAGAATTGAAGCATTGGGGCAGGTGGGTGACAGAAGAAACTGGCATTGACGGTATGCGCCTTGATGCTATAAAGCATATGAATGATGAATTTATGAGAGACTTTCTTGCAGATGTACGTGCTGCCAGAGGTGATGATTTTTATGCGGTAGGGGAGTATTGGATTGATGATATAGAGACGATGGAAAACTATCTGTCAAATGTCGGATATATAATAGATCTTTTCGATGTCTGTCTCCATTATAATTTAAACAGTGCATCGAAGGAAAACAGTGATTATGACTTGCGTAAACTGCTTGACGGGACGCTTGTTTCACATCATCCGGAACTGGCTGTTACGTTTGTGGATAATCACGACTCTCAGGCTGGCAGTTCTCTTGAGTCTCAGATTGAGGACTGGTTTAAACCGTCGGCTTACGCTTTAATATTATTAATGGAAAAAGGTTATCCGTGTCTGTTTTACGGTGATTATTATGGAACATCCGGCAATGCCTCACCTCATCGTGTTATTATAGATATATTGCTCGATGTAAGGAAAAGGTGTGCTTATGGTCCTCAAACAGATTATTTTGATCATCCTTGTACCGTCGGTCTTACCCGTCATGGTGTTGATAATATGCCTGGGTCCGGGCTTGCGTTGCTTATATCCAATGGAGAAGATGGTGAGAAACTTATGAATGTAGGTGAAGTGCATGCGGGTGAAGTATGGCATGATGTTACAGGTAATAGAACGGAGGAAGTCACTATTGACAATGACGGTAATGGACATTTCTTTGTATCAGCCGGTAAGATGGCAGTATGGACTTCCTGATATATATCGGATTCCCCTGGCAGGATTATTTGATTAGACATCATGATACAGACGTAGAGAATTATAATCCTTATTGCTAATACTGCATATTCGGATAAAAAGCTTATCTTTGTCGGACAATTCCATAAAATGAAAAGTTTAAAGCGATTTAGAAATATGAGGGTATTGTTTACATTTATATGTATGTCTTTTCTTTTGCCCTGTATGGCAAAGGGCGGTTTGGCAATAGAGGATTCTCTACGGATGTATATAGAAAGTAAGGATGCACGGATTGGTGTGGCTGTCATGACGGCAGACAGCTGTATGTTTGGCGTTAATACACATGACGCTTTCCCCATGCTGAGTGTTATGAAATTTCCTTTGGCATTGGCTGTGGCTGAGACAGTAGGCGAGAGGGAATGTTCGTTTGACGATTTGATAACTGTAAGAAAGGGACAGCTTCATACTGATACTTATAGTCCCATGCTCAGTAAATATTCATTTGGAGAGGAGCACCGTATATCTGTTAATGAGCTGTTGGATTATGCCTTGAGAAACAGTGATAACAATGCCTGTGATATTCTGATTGATTTTACAGGAGGTATTTCTGCCGTGTCCAAATATCTTGATAGGGCAGGAATAAAGGATGTTGTTATTAAATGCAATGAGGATGATATGCAGAAGAGCATCTCCCGTTGTTATGAGAATACGGCTACACCTTATGCGATTGTAAGTATGACAGACCGGTTCTTCAAGTATGGCAATGATGAAAATTCCGTAAGGATAAAGCGTATGCTTGAGACTTGCCAGACAGGCAAGGACAGGCTTGCCGCTCCTCTCAGAAGTACAGATGCTGTGATAGGGCATAAGACTGGGACAGGGCCGGTTGATAAAAATACCGGACGGATAGTTGCTGTAAACGATGTTGGATATATTTGCTTGCCAAGCGGTATGAGTTATTCTATAGCCGTATTTGTGGCAGATGCCAAATATTCCATGGAGGAGGCAGAGGATATTATTGCCGATATATCAGGAATGGTTATGAGAGAAATGAATAGAAGAAGCACTTTATTGAAGTCAGCAAAGGCTGAAACCGTAAGCTGTTGCACTTGTGGAAGATCTAAGGTACAGCTGTCTCTTCCTTAATCACGCTCACACCATAGTTGTGTTTTACCTCTTCCATTACAAAAGTACTTTCTATCGAAGCCACACTTTCTATTCTTCCGAGCACGTTTATTAAAAACTGCTGATACTGTTTCATGTCAAGCGAATTTATTTTCATCATATAGTCGAAGTGTCCGGATATATTGTAGCATTCGGTCACTTCGGGTATATTCCTGATACGTTCTGTAAAATCGTTAGCAGTATCGGTATTTAATTTGTTCAGTTTGACACAGCAGAAAACCACAAAGCCACGGTTAAGTTTGTTGGCATCAAGCACGGCTATATATTTCTTTATATATCCTTCCCGTTCAAGTCTCTTCCACCGTTCAAATGTCGGAGAGGGTGACAGATGTATTTGTGCTGCAAGTTCCTTGTTTGTAATGCGGGCGTTGTGCAGCAAAGCATGAAGTATAAGTATGTCTGTACGGTCAAGTCGTTCTGTTTCGTTCATATTATAATACAGCTTTTAGAATGAATGCGCAGTTGATGCAGGCAAAAGTAGTGATTTATTCTGAATTATTGAAAAGTCATGGAAATATTTCAGCAGAATATTAACTTTGTGCCGAAGACAGGTCAAATAAAAATAAAATAATTATGAACAAAGAGACATTGAGAAAGCTGCACTTTGAAACACTTCAGCTTCATGTAGGACAGGAACATCCGGATATCGCAACAGATGCACGTGCGGTTCCGATATATCAGACAACATCATACGTATTCCGCAATTCGCAGCATGCGGCCGACCGCTTCGGTCTGCGCGATTCCGGAAATATATATGGCAGACTTACAAACTCCACTCAAGGAGTATTCGAGGAACGTGTGGCTGCACTTGAGGGAGGTGTGGCAGGTTTGGCTGTAGCCAGTGGTGCGGCGGCAATTACATACGCATTGCAGAACGTTGCACAGGCAGGAGACCACATTATTGCCGCCAATAACATTTATGGAGGAACGTATAATCTTGTGGTACATACACTTGCAACACAAGGAGTAAGTTGTTCAATCGTAGATCCGTCTGATTTTTATGCGGTTGATGCGGCATTTCGCGATAACACAAAAGCTGTCATTATTGAAACTTTTGGCAATCCCAATGCAAGTGTGACCGATATCAGACGTATAGCAGAGATTGCACATCGCCACAATACGATAGCCATTGTGGATAATACTTTCGGTACACCATATCTTATACGTCCGATAGAATACGGGGCTGATGTCGTTGTACACTCTGCAACTAAATTTATAGGCGGACACGGCTCGAGCCTCGGTGGGGTGATAGTGGATGCCGGACGCTTTGACTGGAAAGCCAATGCTGGCAAATATCCTACATTAGCTCAACCGGATCCGAGTTACCATGGAGCTGTGTTCGCAGATGTGGCAGGAGCTTCAGCTTTCGTAACTCGTATACGTGCCGTAATATTGCGTGACACAGGAGCCGCAATATCACCATTTAACGCATGGATATTGTTGCAAGGACTGGAAACATTAAGTTTGCGCGTGGAACGCCATGCTTACAATACATACCGTATTGTCGACTTTCTCGCAAAACATCCCAAAGTGGAACGTGTCAATCATCCTCAGCTTCCGTCGCATCCTGATCATGCCTTATACACAAAACTCTTTCCTAATGGCGGAGGCTCGATATTTACATTTGATATAAAGGGTGGTGAGAAAGAGGCATGGAAGTTTATCGACAGCCTTGAGATTTTCTCGCTATTGGCTAACGTGGCGGATGTTAAAAGCCTTGTTATTCATCCTGCGACAACCACCCACTCACAACTTTCACCCGAAGAACTTGAAGAACAGCATATCTATCCGTCTACCATACGCTTGAGTATAGGAACTGAGCATGTTGACGATCTCATTGCAGACATAGGCAGTGCACTTGATAATATTTGATTTTAAGTTAGTCAACAGAAACTTTTGAGGGGCGCACAGAAGGTTGTAAGGAGTTAAAGGGAGGGTGTCTTTAAAATCTTAGATGTCTTCAAGGTCTTTAAAGACGTACAACTCCCTTACTCCTTATCTCCTTACTCACTTATTTAATCACCACCTTTCTGCCATCTTTGATGTATATGCCATGTTGCGGATTATCAACGCGACGCCCTTGCAGGTCGTATATAGCGCCTGGAACGGCATTTGCCTTTCCTGTGATTTCACCGATGCCGGTGGCAGATGACTTCGGGAAGCGCACGGCTACATCGTCGTATGCAAAGTATGCAGGCTGGGAGAAGCCATAGCCGTTATCGGAAGAGCCCGTTATGTTGAATGTTATTTTTGTGACTTCGCCGAGCGTGGACAAATCGAATTTGGTCCAGTCCATTATTATGTTATCCGGACCGTTGCATAGAAATATCTCCGCCGTACCGGTCTTTTCATCGCCATTGTATCCTGTCGCCACGATTTTCACCCAGTCGTCGGGACCGATATTTGCGGTAAGGCTGTTACCGTTTACATAGCAGTTGAGTGCGTATGTGCTGTTGGTGACATACATGTGGTCTACAACGCGGGCTGTTCCGTCGCTGAACTTTAGCGCAGGCAGTGCGTCCTCGCCCAGTCCATATCCCGAGTTGTCTGCATATCCGAACTGCATTGCAAAATTGTCGGAACCTCCGTGACCGTTGCCTTTACGGCTTATGTCGTCTCCGCCGTCCTTGTTGTATACGGTCAGCTGGCTGTTAAAGTCGCCGTATTCTTCGATGTTACGTGTCCCGTAGTTGGATATGGCATGACCTCCCGACCAGTAACACCATGTGCCGTAGCCTTCGGAGAGGATGCTCGACAGCCATGTGTTGTTGTCGTCGCTCCATTTATATGCCTCGTCTTCAGAGGAAACTCCCATTCCGGAGTCTCCATAGAGCATTTTTCCGCCGTATTGCGGATCGTCTATGAGTGATGACCAGTCTGTCCCGCCCGCAAAGTTCGTTCCTCCTTTGTAGTCTTTGTCCTCGAATGTGAGTACGCGGAGTTCATAGTTCTCCTGTGCGCCGGTACATAGTGTACAGCCCAGAAACATTGAAAGTACTAATTTTCTCATAATTGTCTGTCATTTAAATATGTGATATGTCATTTTATATAAACCTTCTTTCCGTCCTTTATGTATATGCCTCTTGCCGGAGACGTCACCCGGCGTCCGGTCAGGTCGTACACATATCCGTCCTGTTTCGGGCGGTTGCTTATGTTCCCGATGCCTGTGGGCAGCTTGGGCGTGATTACTATCGGGTTGTCATCATAGCCCTCGACGAGGTGCAGGTCCTGAAAGCCTGATACTTCGGTGGAGGTTTCGCCCAGCCAGCCGCAGTATTGGAATATTCCGCAGACAACCTTTATGAAGTTTATTTCCTCAAGTTCAACATGATTCCCGTCTTTGTCCACCGCCCAGTCTATGTCAAACGTGGACCATTCGTCATCGTTGAGCGACGCGTCAACGTATCCGTATGCGTCCGGGGCATATCTGTAGAGCACCCAGTATGTGCCCTTGCCCGACTGCTCTATGGCGTTGTTGGGCAGTTTCCCTCCGGAGAAAGTGAGCGTCTCGCCCTCTTCCCACATGGGCCAGTATGTCTGCTTGTGGAAGGAGTTCTTCATATGGTATCCGGTAGAATCGCGGCGCACCCCGTTTTCGGTCCATGTGGCTTCCCATTTTATGTAGTTGTCGTAGACGGACGTGAACTGGCTGTGCTCCCCCTCTTCAGCAACAGGTTTGTGGTATGTGATGGAAAAGTCGTGTATCTCCCTCGTGTAATATTCGGAGCCTGCAAGTTCATACCATTGTGCCGTTTCCACACTGCTGCCAGTGCCCACGTATACTATTCCCGGCTCAAACGATCCTCCAATTGTGTTGTCACCGTATGCCGGGTCTGCATTGGCGTAGAAACCGTTTCCGGTGATGCGCAGGTCCGAGCCACGGAGGTTCTTGACAGGGTGGTCGAACTCAACCGTTATGTATCCTCCGTACGTTCCAAGGTGTATAAGCTCTCCGTTTCTTAGGCACTCGGTGGCTTTTCTGCACATTTCCCCGTGTGTGGATGCGCTGTTTGCCTCGGGAAGCGTGTTTACAAACTGTCCGGGTGCAGGATGCAGCTGCAGGACCGTTATGTCCTGGCTCTGTGCATACATGCCCGATGCAAGGCATGCGAATGCTACGGGCAAAAGATTTTTTTTGTTCATTTGTATGTATAATTAGGTATTGCAAGGATATGTGCGGGGTTTATGTATATTTTCTGCGGGTTGAAGACTTCCGTCCCGTCGCTTGTATACCCGTAGATAAATCCCGCCGTGGCATAGCTCTTGGCATCGGTGAAGTAGATGTTGCCCGTGTACGGCGATATGTAAAGCTCGTAAGGCGACTGCAGTTCCTTGAGCTTTTCGGTGACGGTGCTGTTGTATATGCCGTATGTCGCGCTCATTGTTTCGGGGTCGATGGTATAGAGATGGTATACGTACTCGTAGGTGTTGTATGAAAACTCGCTTCCCACGGTGTAGAACTTCTTTCCGTCGGTGGTGTTGTAGGTGCACGGGAAGTCGAATACATGGTATCGCTCCGTCTCACAGTCGAGTATGACAGTCTTGGGTCTGACGTCGTAGTAGTCGCCGCATGAGTTTATACAGAGATACTTTCCTGCCTGCGACATTTCTCCATACAGGTTTATGCACCCCGTGTCTATTGTCCTGAGTGTCTTCATCGTTGCGGCGTCTATGACCTGTACGGTTGTCTCATAGTCGTGTGCCTCGGAAAAAGAATATCCGCCCGTGTTCGCCACGTACAGCCTGCCGCCGTACAGGCGTATTCCTTCCGGTTCCCATCCCGTTCCGCATGTCCCGACCACTTCCTTTGTTTTCAGGTCGATCTTTGCCACATAGCCTTTCGTAAAGGTGCGGTCGCCGCATTTGTGTGCGTAGGACGTTATATAGAGGTGTTTTCCGTCCGTGCACATGCGCCTGTTGTTAGGCACGTTCTCCGTCGCGCCGCATGCCGTTCCGTCCGGATGTATATACTGTATGATGTTGGACCAGTTTACGGCAATGGCAATCAGCGTGTCGTTGACGTGCAGGATGTCGTTGGGCGTATCGCCGAGCTTTATCCCGTTCTTGCTCCTGAACCATTGGTTTGTCATTTTTCCCGTGTTGCCGTCATAATACGACAGTTGCCCGTTGTCCGACTGCCAGTTGCCTTCATTGCAGATTATGAGGTTTTCGCTCACGACGGTCTGTGCAGGAGGCTGCGGTTCAAATGTCTCTCCGCCGCCGTCCTCGGACGAGCAGGCGGCAAGAGCCAGCAATGTGATGAATAAAAGGGTCTTTTTCATTTTCTATAAATCATATTTAAGTGTTAGTGCAAATCTCCTTCCCGGCATCGGCCAGCGTTGTATCATCTCGTACCTTATGTCGAAAAGGTCCTGACACTCGGCTTCTATACCGATGTTCCTTAATTTATATCCAACCTTTACGTCCGTGCAGTTGTATGCCGACAACGGTTCTTCAATGGCATTCTCCGCCGTCCAGTAACGCTTGTCGACAAACATGTGTGACAGCGATGCCGACAGCCTGTTCCATGTGAATGTGTATACAGCCGTGAAAGACCATTGCGGTGAGTAGGCGATATAGTCGTTATAGGCATCCTCTGTTGGGTCGGTACGGTTGCGGTCATCCTGATATGTGCCGGTCAGCAGCAGGCTGTGATGTCTGTATCTTGCGTTTACAGATACGTCTACGCCCATGCACCGTGTATATCCGTAGTTGAGCATGGTCCATTGGTACGAGCCTTTGAGCGGCAGGCACACAATACGGTCTTCCACATGGTTGTAATACCAGTCAGCCTGTATGTTGAGCCATTTGCCGTTATAGGCAAATCCTATGTCAAACTGTCTGGTATATTCTGGTCTCAGGTTTCTGTTTCCCACAAGGGTATAATAAAGGTCGTTAAGCGTCGGTGCCCTGAAAACCGTTTTGTAAAAGCATCTTACAGTCCAGTTTCTCAGAGAGTATGATGCCAGCGCGTTCCATGTAAACCGCGACAGAGGTTTTGTTTCCCCGCGGGTATTGTCGGATATATGTGTGTACAGCCCGCTCATGTTGACGCTTATTCCCCTGTTGTTGTAGAAGGCAGACAAGGATGTCTTGCTGTCAATGCGGTACACGTAGTGGAAGTTCTTTACGTCGGTCGTAAGGTCGGACCATCTCAGGTCCGTGGATACTGACGTGCCGAAATGCTTGTATCTATACCCTCCGGCAAGTGCTGTATATATGTCCTGCTGATGGTATCTGTTGTCTGCATGTACCGAGATGTTCTCCGGATAGTCGGAACAATAGTGCAGGAAGTCGTTCGAATACTTTATTATTCCCCTTATGCCCAGCCGCTCCGTCTGTTTCTTGTATGAGAGCTGTGTGAAGAAGTTGCGGTCCCATTCGCGTCCCACGTCGGTGTATGTGTCGGACAGACGTCGTACGACGCCTCCCGGGAGTCCCCTTCTTGAGTTGAAATAATATGTATGCCATTCAAGTCCTTTATAAAAGGCACATCCTTCGATGCGGAACATGGTTATGTCAGAGTTGCGGCGTGTTCCGGTGGTATCCTCATATTCTGTATGATACTCAAAGGGATAGTCGCCCTTGGTTCTTGTAATGGAGGCATCTATAAATCCCCAGTTCTTGTATGAGAAGGTTGCACCCGCCTTGTGTGTGCCGAACGACGCGTTGGTATATGATGCCGTTATGCCTGTGCTGTCGGGACGGTGTGTCTTCAGATATACCGTGGATGCCGATGCATACTCGCTTGCCGTCATCAGCATCTCGCTCTTGTTGGCATTGAACAGCGATACGGACTCGAGCGTGTTCAGTGAGTATTTGCCAAGGTCAACGGTGCCGTTCTGTGCATTCGTAATCCTTACCCCGTCGAGGTAGATGCCTACATGCTGTGAGCCCAGCGAACGCACGTTGACTGTTTTCTGACCGCCCAGCCCGCCATAGTCTTTTATCTGTACGCCGGCAAGATATTTCAGGGCGTCGGCAACCGAGCTTGAAGGAATGCCGTTAATCTGCTCTCTTGATATTGTCTGATGTGGGGTGGCGTCTTTCGTTCCGGTCACGACAACCTCGTCTATCCGGTAAAGCGAATCGGTGCGCAGCTTCTGTGCACAGGCTATACGTACGTTCATGCTCATTGCCACAATGGCACAAACAGGTGCAACGGGCATTAAGCCCTTTCTGCAACATATCATGATGACATAAGATTTGCATGCCCATAATCCCGCGGACACTTGTTATTACTGGCACGTGGCAGGTCTTCTGACTTCATCCTTACGGCAGCCGGCCTTCCCGGAACTTTGCAACGGTGTATTGTCATGACCGTTGGCTTTCCAGTGACCATCGTTGGCTGCCTCTGAAAAAAGGACTCACAGCATCGGGTAATGTCGCAGAATTCCACTGCGTTCCCATCTTAGCCCAGGCACATTCATATATGTACTGGGAACCAAATGCGGCGCAAAATTAAATAAAAATCCGGAATACGCAAAATAAAATCAAGGCAATGATGTGCAAAGGTGCCTGTTTAACAAAAAACGTGGGTACTGTTAAAAAGGCGTGGACATACAGTGAAGGCATCGTATATGGATATCCTGCATGCCTGATTATATAATAAAGGTATCTGTAAGTACCGTATTTCCTTTCCCGGTTTGGCTGTGTCTGTGCCGTGCAGTGTACAATTGCCTCTGTGAACGGCATCTCGCATTCATTTCAAAGTGTAAGCATACTTGCCGTAAGAGCGACATTATGTAATACGGGAAAAGTCGCTCCGGACTTTCATTCTGCGTGTTAAGAAATGTAAAAGACGGCGCTCCGCGGCGATAAGTCTATGGACTGCGGTGCGGAAAGCGGCACTTTACGTTGCAAAACACGGCATTTATGCTGCCAATATGCGGCACTTTACACCCTGAAATGCCGCACAAAAGGGGTAAAAAAGGCATGTTTCAGTCCCCAAAGTGCCGTTTTTCATGGCAGGAAATGCCTTATATGATGCACACTTCACCGCTCCCGCTACATAACACCCTCATGGCATGGCGTTTGCGGATGCACACTCATACGTGACGTTTTTGTGCCCGTGGAATGATAAAATAAAAAGAACCGCACTCCTGAGAGGTTGCGGAAAAGCAGAAAGAAAGCAGACCGGGGCGCGGAAGAGCATTGTGACACAATGCACGCTGCCCAGCTCCGTGCCTTCTGCCGTGCCGGATATGCTGTGCCCACGCGTATCTCTGCACATTTATTTCTTTTGCGGCGGCATATAAAAATGCCGTTTTTCTTGCATATAAACATATTTTTAGCTAATTTTGCAACAGATATGCACTTGTTACACATAATACGATGATTAATAGAGAACTGATAAGAATAAAGATAGTCCAGTTAACCTACGCTTACTATCAGAACGGAAACAGAAACATAGACAATGCGGAAAAGGAGCTTTTCTTCAGCCTTTCGAAAGCATACGACCTCTACAACAATCTGCTTGCGCTTATATTGTCGATAACAAAAGAGGCGCGTCATCGTATTGAGATTGAGACTTCACGTGCCCTTCGTGAGGGCAGGGATGTGCCTTCGGAGAAATTTGTCAACAACAGGTTTGCACTTCAGCTGGAGGGCAACAGGCAGTTGTGCGAGTTCATGGAGAACCAGAAGTATACATGGGAGGACGAAATGGACTTTGTACGCCGTCTGTGCGACAACATAGAGCAGAGCGCGTTCTATGACGAATACATGCACGACGGTGAAGAGTCGTACGAGGCGGACCGCGAACTGTGGAGGAAGCTGTACAAGACGTTCATAATGGACAACGACGACCTTAACGCAATTCTTGAGGAACGCAGCCTTTACTGGAACGACGACAAGGACATCGTGGACACGTTTGTGCTGAAAACCATAAAGCGGTTTGATGAAAAGAACAAGTCGAAGCAGGAGCTTCTGCCCGAATATAAGGACGTAGAGGACAAGGACTTTGCGCGCAAGCTCTTCAGGGCAACTATACTTAACGCCGACCAGTATCAGAGATACATGAGCGAGGCTTCGCGTAACTGGGACTTCGGGCGCCTTGCATACATGGATGTTGTCATCATGCAGATTGCCATTGCGGAGATGCTGACGTTCTCGAACATACCCGTGAGCGTGACGATAAACGAGTATGTAGACCTTGCGAAGGTGTACAGCACGCCGAAGAGCGCCTCTTACATCAACGGTATGCTCGACTCCATTGCGCGTCATCTCGTGGATACGGGCAAGATGTTCAAGACAATGAACGACAACGGGGGAAAGAAAGCATAGTGGGATATTAAACATTAAACAATTAAATACAAATTATGAATACAACAATGTTACTTGCCGCGCAGCAGACAGGCGGCAGCAGTTATATGCCGTTATTGATGATGGTGGCAATTTTCGCCATTATGTGGTTCTTCATGATACGTCCTCAGCAGAAGAAACAGAAGGAGATACGCAACTTCCAGAACTCTCTGCAGGTGGGTACCAAGGTCATTACGGGCGGCGGCATCCATGGAACTGTCAAGGAAATTGACATTGCGGCAAACATCGTTGCGGTGGAAATTGCCAAGGGGGTCGTGGTGCGCATGGACAAAGGATATGTGTTTGCAGATGCCACGGCGGCTAATGCGACAGCACAGGCAAAATAATGAACGCTAAAGGGCTTTTGCATATATACGGTACTGTCAGGAACTTCTTTTTCAGACTGCTGAACAAGGAGTTTCTGATTTTTTTGTTCTTTCTTGTGCTCAGCGGCTCTTTCTGGCTGATAATGACGCTGAACGAGACGTATGAGCGGGAAGTGAGGATACCAGTAAGGCTTGTCGACGTGCCCGACAATGTGGTAATTACGAGTGATACCGAAGACACTCTGAGCGTTGTCCTGCGCGACAAGGGATACTCGCTGTGGGCATATATCTACGGGGAGAAGGTGCACGAGGTGAACATCAGCTACAAGGCGTATTCGAGAAAGAACGGTACGGGACTTGTATCTGCCGGAGAATTGCAGCGGCTGATATACCAGAAGGTGTTCAGCTCGTCGCATATAGTGAGCATCAAGCCCAACAAGTTTGAGTTTTTCTATAACCACGGACTGAAGAAACGCGTGCCCGTGAAGCTCTATGGCAGAGTGGAGGCGGCACGCAGCCATAACCTTGAGGCAGTAGAACTGTATCCGGCGCATGTCGACGTGTATGGCAGCGAGGAGGCTCTCGACACCATCAAATTTGCATATACGCAGCAGTTGAATGTGACAAACCTTAAGGATACGCTCGTCAGGACGGTGGAACTGCGGAAGATAAGGGGCGTTAAGTTCGTTCCGGACAAGGTCAGGCTGTCCGCATACTCGGATGTCCTGACCGAAGAGAGTGCCGAAATACCTGTCACGGCACTGAACATGCCGGATGGAAAGGTGCTGCGCACATTCCCCTCGCGCATAAAGGTGACGTTCACCGTAGGTGCAAGCATGTTCAGGAAGATACATACGGGAGGCTTCCGCATAACCGTGGACTATAACGAGATAATGGCAAATCCGTCGGACAAGTGCACGCTGCATCTCAGCGCAATGCCTGCGGGAGTGCACAGCGCGCGCATGGAAGTCAGTCGGGTGGACTATCTTTTGGAGGAGAAATAGGCAATGAAAGTGGCTGTTACCGGCGGCATAGGCTGCGGAAAGAGTTATGTGTGCGGGTTTCTGCGCAGGCGCGGACTGGATGTATACGACTGTGACAGTGCCGCCAAACGGCTTATGCGCACGTCGTCCTCCATGCAGGAAAGCATACGGAGGCTTGTCGGCGCGGGGGCTTATACCTCCGGCGGCGTTCTTGACAAGGCTGTTGTCTCGAGGTTTCTTCTTGCCTCGGCGGATAATGCCGCGCGGCTTAACGCCATTGTACATCCTGCCGTAGCTGCCGATTTCGAGGCTTCGGGTATGCAGTGGATGGAGTGTGCCATACTGTTTACAAGCTCGTTCGACAGGCTTGTGGACAAGGTCGTGTGCGTAACGGCACCGCTGGAGCTACGCCTAAGCCGTATAATGGGGCGCGACGGCATATCGCGGGAGAAGGCATTGGAGTGGATAGAGTGCCAGATGCCGCAGGAAGAGGTGCTGGAAAGGAGCGACTTCGAGATTGTCAATGACGGCACGGCGGACATAGACGCGCAGATAGACCTTCTGTTAGAGAGATTATAAGGGAATATCATTACATTAATTATATTAATAACATAACTAAAGTAAAGAATAAGATGAAAACAACTATTTTGGCAATTTCAGGAAAACCGGGACTTTACAAATTAGTTTCAAGAGGAAAGATGAATCTTATTGTCGAGTCGATCGACGAAAACCACAGACGTTTTCCCGCGTTTGCAACGGACAGGGTGATAAGTCTGTCGGATATAGCAATGTATACTGATGCCGAGGACGTGCCTTTGATGAAGATACTTGCCACGCTTCGCGACAAGGAAGAGGGCAAGGTGGTGTCGATAGACTTCAAGAAGTGCGGCAGCAAGGAGCTAAGGGAATATTTTGCAACGATACTTCCCGACTTTGACCGCGACCGTGTGCACGACAGTGACATAAAGAAGCTGTTCCAGTGGTATAACATTCTTGTCAATAACGGCATAACAGACTTTGAAGAGCCTGAGACGGAAGAGTCTGCTGAATGACGGTGATGTGAGGGGAGGCGCGTGATGAGAAGAAAAGAACGCTATGTTTGCATAATGGACCACTTCCGTAAGGAGATGCCGCATGTCACTACCGAGCTTGAGTTCGGCAGTGTCTTCCAGCTTCTTGTTGCAACAATGTTGAGTGCACAGTGCACCGACAAGCGCATAAACCTTGTAACTCCGGCGCTGTTTGCGCGCTATCCCGATGCTGCGGCAATGGCTGAGGCTGATGCAGAGGATATATTTGAGTATATCCGCAGTGTGTCTTATCCCAATGCGAAGTCGAAGCATCTTGCCGGAATGGCGCGTATGCTTGTGAGTGAATTTAACGGTGAGGTGCCTGAAGCCATGGCAGACCTCGTGAAACTGCCCGGTGTGGGGCGCAAGACGGCAAACGTGATACAGGCAGTTGCATACGGACGGTCGGCAATGGCTGTGGATACGCATGTGTTCAGGGTAAGCCATCGCATGGGACTGGTGTCCGAAACGGCAGACAATCCGGTGAAGGTGGAGAAGGAACTTATGAGGAATATCCCGCCGGAAGATGTCGCCAATGCCCACCACTGGCTGCTGTTGCACGGGCGTTATGTGTGCACGAGCAGGTCGCCGCACTGCACCGCGTGTCCTTTCTGCGATATATGTCCGAAGAAAGGAGTCGGTAAAAAATAATGGTTTACAGCAGTATATATGGATATAAGGAGAATACTCGGCTTTCTGGAAGCCATACGTGAGAATAACAACCGTGAATGGTTCTTGGAAAACAAGAAGGAATATCAGGCGGTAAGGAAGATTTTCGAGAAGGATGTGGAGAAACTCATAGAGCGCATCTCGCTGTTCGATGCTTCAATATCGCACATAACGGTGAAGGACGCTACATACCGCTTTAACCGCGATACGCGTTTTTCACCGGACAAGTCGCCGTACAAGAGGCATTTCGGGGCATATATCGCAGCTCATGGCAAGAAGGCTTTTCACGGAGGGTATTACATACATGTTGAGCCTGGTAACTGTTTCGTGGCATGTGGCAACTATTATCTTCCGACAAATATCCTTACATCGTGCCGTAATGAGATAATGGCGAACATAGATGATTGGAGGAATGTTGTCGAGAGTGCCGCCTTTGTAAAGTTTTTCGGCAGGGCAGGGCAGAGCCGCTGGGGAGACAAGAAAGGATTTGGCGGTGAGTATCTTAAGAAATCTCCGTCGGGCTTTCCACGGGACTATGAGTTTATCGACTATCTGCGCATGAAAGACTATTGCTGCTGGAAGGCATTGCCGGACACGTTCTATGACGGTGAGGCATGGTTTGATGAAGTGGTGAAGATTTTCAAGGTGGCAAAGCCGATGATGGACTTTGTGAATTCTGTCATAGACGACTATGAGTAGATATACGGGCGACCATAACCGGATGTCTGATTAAAACAAATGCCGTGGACGATATCACTGAAGTCCCCGGCATTTGTCTTTGTATTTTTTTCCGTTCATTTCTTTCTTTATGGAACATCCCGGACAGTTGCGGCACGGATTGCCTTTGTCTGTCAGGGTGCGATATATGTGTATGCCCGCAAGTATCAGGCATACGGCTATTATTAATATGGTTATTATTGTCTGCATATAAACAATCAGCACCCCGTAATTATCTTTTCGGTATGTTACGGGGTGCTGCCTTATTATGTCATAGCGTTACGTTTTTATTTGAAATAGCGCTTGTAAAGACCCATGAAGCCTGCACAGTGGCGTGCCTCGTCCTTTGCCATTTCGTGAACAGTGTCGTGAACGGCGTCCATTCCTGCAGCCTTTGCGTTTCTTGCAATGCGGAACTTGTCTTCGCAAGCGCCGCGCTCTGCTGCGATACGTGCCTCGAGATTGCTCTTGGTGTCTTTGAGGACGTCGCCGAGAAGTTCTGCAAACTTTGCTGCGTGTTCTGCCTCTTCAAAAGCATAACGTTTGTAAGCCTCTGCTATTTCGGGGTATCCTTCGCGGTCTGCCTGACGGCTCATTGCCAGATACATTCCCACTTCGCCGCACTCGCCGTTGAAGTGTGCATTGAGATCTTTTATCATCTCCTCGTTTGCATTTTCCTTTATTGCAGCACCAAGTTCATGGACTGTAGCGAAAGACTCTGTGTCGTTAACGTCCATTTCGTTGAACTTCTCTTTGCCTGCCTTACAAATAGGACACTTCTCTGGTGCCTCATCACCTTCGTGAACATATCCACAAACGGTGCAGATAAACTTTTTTTTCATAATGTTTTTATTTTATTGGTTATTTATTATCCTGCTGTCCGGAAAGACAACGGGAACATATTCCTTTATAATACAGCTGCATCTCATCGACGGAATTGCCGTCTATCATCATGTTCTTGACGGTTGTTGGTGCAGGTTCGTCAAAGAAGTCGATGACACGTCCGCACTTTTTACAGTAGAAGTGGACATGCGGGTTGGTGTTACCGTCGTAGCAGACCCTGTGCTCGTCTATCGTTATCATGCGTGCTGCATCGTGTTCAGACAGAAGCCTCAGCGTGTTGTACACTGTCGTACGGCTTAGCGTGGGCATTTTACTGCACAGTCCGGCATATACATCCTCCACGGTGGGGTGGGTATCGTTGTTCATCAGATACTCCATAATCTCCAGTCTTTGTACCGAAGGGCGTATATTGCATTGTGTCAGAATGTCGTATGCGCTTTTGTCTGCCATATTAATTGTTTTATTGTTATGCAACGATAATGTAAACCGGATGCAATGAAACTTGTTTCATATTGCTGGGGTGCAGCTTATCTTATGCAAAGATACAAATAAAAGATTATAATACAAATTTTATTTTTGTAAAAATTACAAATTATTTGATTGCTTTGACTTGAACTAGAAAAAGTTGTCACTTTTGATGCGCATAAATCAAAGAGTCAA
>ERZ778514.438-NODE-438-length-39239-cov-4.417339_pt1 | contig 39239 bp, 39 predicted proteins | sample MGYA00510344_ERZ778514 | MGnify/ENA primary metagenome ERZ778514 (study PRJEB29527, sample SAMN07138968) | mouse gut metagenome | material: feces | host: mouse | place: China:Nanjing | collected 2016-01-25 ...
ATGACGTGCTTTTGATGATGGATTCCTTGACCCGGTTCGCCATGGCCCAGCGGGAAATTGGACTGGCTATCGGGGAACCGCCGGTGTCCCGAGGATACACGCCTTCCATGTACGCCGAGATGCCAAAGCTCCTGGAGCGAAGCGGGAATTTCGACAAGGGTTCTATTACCGGCGTCTATACCGTTCTGGTGGAGGGCGACGATACCAACGAACCAATCGCCGATACCGTCCGCGGAATTTTAGACGGGCATATCGTGCTCTCCCGCGCCTTGGCCAACGGAAACCATTACCCCGCCATCGACGTCAGCGCCAGTATTTCCCGTCTGATGGTGGAAATCGTCTCCCCTGAGCACCGGCAGCTTGCTTCCAGACTGCGGGATATCCTGAGCGTTTACGAAAAGAACGCCGACCTGGTGTCCATCGGCGCCTACAAGCCGGGGACCAACCGGAATCTGGATTACGCGCTTTCTAAGATCGACGCCGTGAATTCCTTCCTGATGCAGGATATCAACGAGGCGTTCAGTTATGAGGAATGCCTGGCTGCTCTGGGCGCAATCTTGAAATAAAAGAGAAAAAGGGGACGTGTGGTTTGAAAAAGTTCAAATTTTCGCTGGATACCGTGCTTTCCTACAAGCAGCAGGTTTTGGACGCCCTTCGGGGAGAGCACGCGGAGTGTCTGGCGAAGGTCCGGGCCCAGGAGGAACTCCTGGAGAACCTTTGGCAGGAGTACCGGGATTATAACGGGGAATATCAGGAGCGGGCGCGGGAAGGACTTCCTGTGACGGACGCGCTGATGTATCAGAACGGCCTGCGGGCAGCGGAGCTGGAGATTCAGCAGGAAACGGCCCGGCTGGAGAAGCTGAAGGCCCAGGAGGAAAAGAAACGGGCCGAGGTGGTGGAGGCCAGGAAGGAAACGTCCTCCATCGAGAAGCTGCGGGAGAAGAAGCTGGCGGCGTATCATAAAGCCTTGGAAAAGAGCGAGGAACAATTCATTGAGGAATTTGTCAGCGCCGCCCGTGCACACGCTCCCGCTTGAGAACGGTCCAATCTGGTTCATAATCGAGCCGTTTGGAATATATATTTTATAGAAGGAGGTGAGCGAGCTTGGATTTTATCTATAATGCTATGATGGCCAGCGTGAAGACGCCCCAGGAACGAACAGCCCAGACGCCGGATAAGAAGAGTGATTCCGACGGCTTCCAGAAGCTGCTGGATGAAAAGAAGACCCCCGACAATACCGCCGCAGCCAGCGGACCAGAACAGCCTCAGCAGTCCCAGGGTGAAGAACCCCAGGAAGCGGAGGCCGTTCAGCCTGTTCAGGACCCCCGCGAACTGGAGAAGCGGATGGCGATGGCTGCTATGGCAATGGCGCAGAATCCGGAGGTCGCGGAACTGGCTGCCGACATTGCGGAGGAGACTCCTCAGGTGCTGACGGACCCCAATTGGGAGGACGGTTTCATTCCTGTGGGCTACGACGATTATGACGGTTACCGGATCGTTCATTGGATGAAGCCCGAGGCGGCTGGCGAAAATTTGCAGGCGTTCAATCAGGAGGCCGGCAAGTGGGTCGAACAGCAGCAGGAACAGCAAACGGAGGAAATCGCCCCGGAGACCCTGGTGAAGGACAGCGTTTTGCCGAAGCTGGAGGAGCCGAAGGCGGAAGTAATCCGGACGGACGCGGTGGAGATTCCTGTTGAGGATGTGGAGACGCTGCCGGAGGACGCGCCTGCGGAAACGCCGGTGTTTGAGGACGTGCGGGCGGTGCCTGTGAAGGTCGCCGAAGCCCCTGCGGAGCCGGAACAGGCGGAAACGGAATCCATCGGAAAGCAGATCGGCCAGCGTTTGATTCAGGTGACTTCTGTGACAGCCGAGGGGAACGGACAGAGTATCACGGTGCGTCTGGACCCGGCAAACCTGGGCAAGGTGCAGGTGGAAGTGAGCCTGGATAAGGACGGCGTGCTGCGGGTCAGCCTGAGCGCGGAGAACAGCCGGACAGCAGGGCTTCTGGAGCGTCACAGCGGAGATCTGGCCGGGATTCTGGGCCGGTACGCGGGACGGGATGTGGAAGTGGAAGTCCCCCGGCAGGAAAATCAGCAGCGGCAGGATCTCTATGACCAGCAGCAGGAGCGTCATCAGCAGCAGCGCCAGCAGGAACAGCAGCACAGCCGTCGGGAGAGTGGGGAGGATTTCCTGCATCAGCTCCGTTTGGGACTGATCCCCGTGGACGGCGAGATTATCTGAGGAAAGGAGTGAGATCGTGAGCAGCTTTATGGCAGACCTGAACGATATTCCCAGCGTTCGGGGCAATGCGGCGGCAGGAGTGACCATTAAGAAAAAAGGCGAAAATATGGACCTGAATATGCAGGACTTCCTGATGCTGATGATTGCCGAAATGACCAACCAGGGTATTGACAGCTCTATGGACACCAGCGAAATGGTGAACCAGATGGTGCAGATGCAGATGGTCACGGCGCTGGCGAATATGACGGACGCTTCCATCATGTCCTACGCCGCGTCGCTGGTGGGCAAGGAAGTGACAGTGGCGCAGTACAACTCGGATGGCGATCTGGAGGAGCTGGTGGGCACCGTAATCGGCACCGGCACCAAGGACGGCGAACAGGTCATTTTCCTGGACAACGACAAGTATTACTACATGAGCGAAATCATGGCGGTAGGCCGTCTGCCCAAGAAGGAAGAAGAGGACGATAAGGATGATGGAACCGGCGACGTCACCAATCCCGACGGCACCGGAGGCACTGATGGCACCGGAGGCACTGATGGAACTGGCGGCGCTGATGGAACCGGCGGCACCGATGGAACCGGAGGCACTGATGGAACTGGCGGCACCGATGGAACCGGAGGCACCGATGGAACCGGCGGCACTGGCGGCACCGATGGAACCGGCGGCACCGAGGGAAGCGGGAATACGGAACAGAACCAGGGCACGGACGAGGCTCCGGCAGGACGCGACGAGACAACCGGACGGGCCTTTGTACCAGACGCGCCGGCAGTAAGCGAGACCGAAACGGAATACCACGGGGAGAGCGGCGTACCGACAGATACGGAAGTCTGAGGTGAGAACGATGATCGAACGCGTATCGGGGAAACTCCCGATTCAGGGTCCCGGGCCGGAGGTGCGGGAGGCGTCCGGCGAAGGCTTCGGCGCGATGCTGCGGCAGGAGTGCGCCCGGGCTGACGTGCGGTTCTCTAAACACGCCATCTCCCGTGCGGAAGAGCGGGGTATTGAAATCACCCCCAGTCTGATTGACCAGATCAAGGGCAGTATGGTGCGCGCGCAGGCCAAGGGCGCTACAAACATCCTGGCCATGGATACCGAAAAAGCGTTCATCATCAATGTGCCCCATGGAAAGGTTATTACCGCCATTACCCAGGACGAAATGAAAGACAGCGTATTTACCAATATAGACGGCGCCGTGTTCCTGTGAGCCACAGATGGCAGGACCGGATTTTCGGAGGCCAGCGGTTCCCGCCCGATTGACGGGGACCGGGCGGCGCCTGAATTGAAAGGAGTCAAGAGAAGAGAATGACTGGAGCTATGTATGCTTCTATTGCGGGCCTGAAAACCCATATGCAGAAGCTGAGTGTTATCGGAAACAATGTGGCCAACGTCAATACTGCGGGCTACAAAACCAAGCGTACCGTCTTCCGTGACAGTATGTATAATATGTACAGCACCGGTTCTAACGGCACCGAGGTCGTGGGCGGCATGAACCCCTCCCAGATCGGCTATGGTTCCTTGATCGGCAGCATTGACCTGGATATGTCGTCCTCCAGCTATAACCCCGGCAACCCCATGGACTGCGCAATCGTGGGCGACGGCTTCTTCCTGGTGGGTGATGATAAGGAGATCGCCCAGAGTATTGACCCCAATGACCCCGAAACCTTCAAGGCCCTGAACCTGACCCGCGTGGGCGACTTCTTCTTTGACGCGAGGGGCTACCTTGTGGACGGCGGCGGTAAGGTTGTCTATGGCTTTATGAACACCAACGAAGGTTCCAAGCCGGACCCCAGCAATCCAGATAAAACCATTCCGGATATCAGCGATCAGCTTGTCGGTATCCGCCTGCCCTTGATGGAAAAAGCCTATGTCAAGGTGGACGAAACCGGCGCTGAAACCCCCGCGAATAAGTCGGACGCAATCGACGCCACTACGGGTAAGCTGAACAAGGGTTATAAGATTAATTACACCGTCCGTTATCCTGTCACGAAGCCGCAGAATAATAACAACCCCGGCGGCACAAACACCGACACGACCATTCCTCTGGAGGATTACACGCCGCCGACGGACGCCGGCGCGAACCCGCCGACCAATACGGAAACGGTAGAGCTGGCGTTCGCGCAGATGGACAGCATTACCATCGACAAGAAGACCGGCGCGATTACCGGTATCACCAAAGAGGGCAAGATTCCTGTGACCATCGGCTATCTGGCCATCGGCAACGTCACCAACCCCAACGGCGTCAGTCATATCGGACAGTCTTACTACCAGTGTGACGCGGGCGCGGGCGACCTCAGCATTACCATGTTGGGCGGCGTGAATCAGGAGCTGGGTATCCTGAACGTCAACGGAAGCCTTTACCGCAAGACGACCCAGGGCGGCACGGGCAACAACGATACGGAAGAGCTGCCCCGGAAGTCCGAAGTCACCAGCGCGGGCAAGACGGAGCTGATGACCGGTTTCCTGGAGGCCCCGAACGTGGACCTTGCAACGGAAATCTCTGAGCTGATTACCACCCAGCGCGGTTATCAGGCCAACACCCGGATTATTACCGTGACCGACTCCATGCTGGAGGAACTGGTCAACATGAAGCGTTGATAAATGATTGATTGAAGCCCCGGCCGTCCTCCGGGCATCCTTCCGGGGGACGGCAAAAGGGCTGGAAAGGCGGTTTCTATGATTCAGCTTACAAAGAGAAATCATGAGAAGTTCCTGGTAAACCACCTGCAAATTGAGCATATCGAGTGCATCCCAGAATCCAAAATTACCATGATGAACCATGACTATTACCTCGTTCGGGAGAGCGTGGAGGAAATTATCAATAAAATCGCAGTTTACAACGCAAAAGTTCAGGACATCCACCGGGAAATTGTGGTAACGGACAAGCGTTGAGCATATAGATAGAAATTGCGCGGGCCATCGGCCAAAGGAGTGAGTTCTTTCATCCATGAATATTAACTACATTATTGGTATTGTCGGCGCGTTGGGCGTGTTCCTGTTCGGCTGTATTACCAACCTGTCCCTATATCCGGAAGTTGTCTTTGAGATTGTACCACAGAACCTTTGGAACTTCTTCGACGCGGCATCTATCCTGATTACCATTGGATGTACTATTTTCATCGTGGTGGCCAGCTTCCCTGGGTCCATGCTGAAATGTATGCCGAAGCACTTCAAGATTATCCTGAACAGCAAGGCGTTTGACCCCACGTCGTACATAGACCAGCTGGTGGAACTGGCCCAGATCGCACGGAAGCAGGGCCTTCTGTCTCTGGAAGAAAAGGCAAACGAACAGCAGGACCCGTTTTTCAAGCAGGCCATTATGCTGATCGTAGACGCAAACGACCAAGATAAGGTTCGGGGTATTCTGGAGAACGATATCGAATGTATGTCGGCCCGGCACGACTCGGCGGCGGCAATGTATGATAAAGCATCCAGCGTGGCGCCGGCGTTCGGCATGGTGGGTACGCTGGTGGGCCTGATCAATATGCTGAAATCCATGAACCTGGACGAGGGCGGCGCGTCTTCCCTGGGTACCAGCATGGGTACCGCCCTGATTACCACGCTGTATGGCTGTATCCTGGCCCACGTCGTCTTTGGACCCGTGGCGCAGCTGCTTCGGAACCGGGACAGCGAGGAGGTCCTTTGTAAGGAAATCATCGTGGAGGGCGTGATGGCTATCCTGGCCGGTGAAAACCCCAAGTCCCTGAAAGAACGGCTCCTGACCTACATGGCCCAGAAACAGCGGGAAATGGGCGACGAGTAATTTCGGAAAGGAAGGTTGAGCGGCTGTGGCTATCAAGAAAAAAAGCAGCGGAGGCGGCGGCGCAAACTGGATGGATACCTACGGCGACATGGTAACGCTGCTGTTGTGTTTCTTCGTGCTGCTCTACTCCATGTCGAACCTCAGTGAGGATAAGTATAAGGCTTTGGTTATGAGTTTCAATCCCCTGGCGGCCCAGACCATCCGGGAAGTGGAGTCGGGCAACGAGGGTCCTAGTTCTGATCCTGGCGATTCCGGCGTCGCGCCTTATGACGATATAACCGACGAGAAGAACGTCAAAACCCAGGAAGAAATTGACGCTGATATCGCGGCGCTGTTCCAGTCCTTGCAGGAGTTTACCCAGTCCCAGTCACAAAATATCACGGTTCAGCAGGGCGGCGGCAAGATCTACATCAGCTTCAATCAGGCTGTGTTCTTTGACGGAGAGAGTTCGGTCCTTCGCCCGGAGAGCTATCCCGTGCTGGATTCCGTGATTGAAATGCTGACCGGCGTGAAAAGCTCCATCGATGAAATCCGGGTGCTGGGACATACCGCCCAGGCCAGCGCGAACCGGCCGAACCGCGTTTCCGTAGACCGCAGCCTGGCCAGCGAACGCGCTACCAACGTGGTGATTTATATCCAGGAACACAGCCAGTTGGACCCCGGGCGGCTCATCAGTGAGGGCATCGGGCAATGGCGTCCTGTGGCAAGCAATGATACCAGAGAAGGACGCGCCGCAAACCGCCGTGTGGAAATGATTATCAGCGGACGTGATCTGGCGGCGGAACAGTTCCAGCAGGCGGTGGGTCTGCCTGGGGTGTCTGTGCAGTAGACGCCGCGCCGCACAGGGAGACAAAGAAACGGATGTGCGGCGGAAATCCGAGAAGCAGAGCAGGAGGGACTCATGGCAGACGTATTATCACAAGCGCAGATCGATGCTTTGCTGAACGCGGTCCGCAGCGGTGACAAGGATCTGGAGAACTCCGGGGAAAAACAGGAGAAGAAGTACCTGAAGTATGATTTCAGCAGCCCGCGAAAATTCACCAAAGATCGAATCAAGATGCTTAACGGCATTTTTGATAACTACAGCCGCATGATCAGCACGCGGTTGAACGCCCGGCTGAGGGCAAACTGTGAGATAACCGTGGAGAGCGTGGAGGAACAGCGATATTACGAGTTCTCCAACGCATTGACAGAAGGCGACGTCCTGGCCCTGACCTCTGTGGACATCAAGGGGAAGGAAGAGGAAACGCCGGTGATGTTCTATATCTCCACCAGCACCGCGCTGAGTATGATGGACCGGATGCTTGGCGGCGAGGGCGCGGAGGATACCAACCTGGAGTCCGATTACGCCTATACCGACTTGGAACTCCGGCTTTACGAGGACCTTGCGTCGGATATTATCTCTATGATGGACCGGAGTTGGGAGAATTATCTGCCAGTCCATTTTGCCTACACCCGGACGGAGGTCAATCCCACCCTGAACCAGCTGATTGGTTTGGATGAGACGGTGGTGATTGTGGACCTGAAGCTGATGTTCCCCAATATGGCCGGGCATATGAGCATCTGCCTGCCCGGAGAAACGCTGATGAATATTTTCGCGGAAATCAACCGGGAGAATCCTATGCGGCGTACCATTGGCGAGGATAAATCGGAGGAAATCTTTGATAAACTGCGGGATTCCTCCCTGGAAATTGTGGCGGAGCTCGGAAGCACAGAACTGTCCCTCAGCGATATCTATCACCTGAACGTTGGGGACGTGATCGACTTGGGACATCCTAAGGAATCCCCCATTTTCTTAGGCATTGGCGGGTACCATTGGTTTACCGGAAAAATGGGCACCCACAAGAAAAATATGGCTGTGAAGATAGACGAAGTGTGCTATCAGCTTGAGCAAAGGAGCGAATAGTAGGAATGCAGAAAGAATTATTCAGCCCGATGGATATCGACGCCCTCGGGGAAATGATGAATATCAGCCTCGGCTCCTCTGCCACAGCTGTGTCCAATCTGCTGGACCACCGGGTGGACATTACGACGCCGCAGGTTAGTGTCATCGATGTGAAAGATTTCGCCATCGGACGGCTGGAACCCGCTATGGGAATCGAGATCCGTTACGTGGAGGGTCTGGAAGGCAGCAACATCATGCTGCTGAAAAGAAGCGATATCAAGATTATCGTGGATATCCTGATGGGCTCCGAGACGCCGGAGGAAGAGTTTGAGCTGAACGACCTGACCATCAGCGCCGTGTGCGAGGTCATGAACCAGATGATGGGCGCGGCGGCTACGGCGATGAGCGATTTCCTGGGCTATCAGGTGGATATCTCTACCCCGCAGCCCTTCGAACTGGAGGATCTGGACGCCTTTAAACAGAACCATCTCCCCAAGGACGCGGAAACCATTGTGGTCGTCAGATTCAACCTCCGTATCGAGGGCGCGCTGGAGAGCGAGTTCATGAACGTCATGAGCGTGGGCCTGGCCAAAGATCTTCTCCGTGGCCTGGGCCTGGAGGATATGGACGAAACAGAACCCGCGCCTGCCCCTGCCCCCGCCCCTGCTCCTGCGGAGTCCTCCGGCGGGAAGATGAGTCAGGAGGAAATCGAACGGCTGATGGGCGGTATGGCCGGCGGAGATCCCGAACCCGCTCCCGCCCCTGCTCCTGCGGAGTCCTCCGGCGGGAAGATGAGTCAGGAGGAAATCGAACGGCTGATGAGCGGTATGGCCGGCGGAGAACCTGAACCTGCTCCCGCACCCGCACCTGTCCCTGCGGAATCCTCCGGCGGAAAGATGAGTCAGGAGGAAATCGAGCGGCTGATGAGCGGTATGGCCGGTGGAGAACCTGCTCCCGCTCCTGCTCCCGCGCCCGCCCCCGCCCCGGCAGCGCCTCAGATGCAGCAGCCCCCCCAGATGCCCTACGGGATGCCTCCGGAGGGAATGCCCAACGGTTATATGTATCCTCCTATGTATTACCCTTATCCCTATCCGCCCCAGCAGCCCCCCGTGCCGGAAGCCAAGAAAGCAGACCCGAAGGTGATCGCTACAAAGCCTTTGCCTATGGAGGAAATGGACCCCATGGAATCCCTTGGCAAGGAACAGGCCCAGAACCTGGACTTGATTATGGAGGTGCCGCTCCAGGTGACGGTGGAAATCGGCCGTACACAGCGGAAGGTGCAGGATATTCTGGAGTTCTCCAAGGGTTCGCTGGTGGTGCTGGATAAGCTGGCGGGCGACCAGGTGGATTTGTTTGTCAACGGTAAGTGCATAGCCCGTGGCGACGTGGTTGTTATTGACGACAACTTCGGGGTGCGGATTACGGAGATTGTCCAGAAGCCGGGCCTTGAAATGGTGACCAAGGGTAAAAAATAAGCGCAGGAAAAGAGCGCGCATGAATATAGATGAATAAATCATGAGGAAATAAAGGAAGGATAAGATATGTCTAAGAAAATTCTGCTGGTCGACGACGCCGCCTTTATGCGGAAGATGATCAAGGATACGCTGAGCAAGAACGGTTACACAGAGCTGTTCGAGGCCGTAGACGGCGCGGACGCGGTGGAAAAGTTCAGCGAGATTGGGCCGGACCTGGTGATTATGGATATCACGATGCCCAATATGGACGGCCTGGAGGCGCTGAAGGCAATCCGTGCCAAGGACGGCAGCGCTAATGTGGTTATGTGTTCCGCCATGGGACAGGAGAGCATGGTTATGGACGCGGTGCGCTCTGGAGCCAAGGACTTTATCGTGAAGCCCTTCAAGCCTGACCGCGTGCTGAAAACCGTGAGCAATATCCTGGGCGCGCCCTGACGGTGGGCGAGTCTTTGACGGCGCTGCTCTGGCTGATTGTCTGCGTGGCGCTGGTTCTGGGCCTGGCGTATTGGTATACACGTTTGATGGCCGGACAGGGGCGGTTTGGTCCTGGAGCCGGCGGCCTGGAGGTTCGGGGACAGCTTCCGCTGGGAAGAGAACAGCGGGTGGTGCTGGTCCAGGCTGGAGAACGGTGGCTGCTCTTGGGGGCGACGGCTTCCCAAATTACCCTGCTTGCAGAGCTTACGCCGGAAGAGGCGGCTCAGTGGCAGAAAGGGCCTCCGGCACAGAAGGACGCGCCTTCTTTCGGGGAGGCGTTCCTGAACCTTATGAAACAAAAGAAAGAGCGGAGGTGACACGGCATTGGGAAGCGGTCTGATTAACATAAACGGCGATAACGTGCAGGTGTTGGAGATCCTGTTCCTCACAACCATGATTACCCTCCTGCCGTCCCTTGTAATTATGATGACCTCCTTCTCCCGGTACGTCATCTCCTTTTCCTTTCTGCGCACCGCTATGGGTACCCAGCAGACGCCGCCGAATATGGTCCTGGTGGGTATGGCGCTGTTCCTGACCCTCTTTACCATGGGGCCGGTCCTCAGCGAAGTGAAGACCACGGCCTATGACCCTTACGTTGACGGGACCATCGGGCAGGAGGAGTTTTTTCAGCAGGCTGTCATACCGTTGAAGAGCTTTATGGCCCGGAATACCCAGGTGAATACCCTCCAGATGTTCTGCGACCTGGCGGACGTGGATATGCCGGAGGAGGTCAATACCCAAAACGTGGCGGCGGATGTGCCTTTGCGGGTGGTGGTCCCGGCGTTTATTACCTGCGAGCTGCAAAGAGCCTTTTTCATCGGACTGCTGCTCTATATCCCCTTTATGCTGATCGATATCGTGGTCTCCTGTACCCTGATGTCCATGGGTATGATTATGCTGCCGCCGTCTATGATTTCCGCGCCCTTCAAACTGCTGCTGTTTGTGACCCTCAACGGCTGGGAGCTTCTGTTCTCTGCTCTTGTGCGGGGCGTTAACTAGGAGGCGGAATGGATACAACAATGGTAACCGGCGTCCTGCGGGAGGCTGTGGGCGTGGTGATAAAGCTGGGCGGGCCAATGCTGGTGTTGAGTATGGCGGCCGGCGTGGTGGTGGCGATCTTCCAGGCGGTGACCCAGATTCACGAGCAGACAATCTCGTTTATTCTGAAGGTGGTCATTGTGGTAGGCGTGCTGCTTCTGGGCGGCGGCTGGATGCTGACGACCCTCCAGGAGTACACCCGGGAGCTGTTCGAGCTGATGACCATATAGCGGAGGCGCGTATGATTGACGAAGGCGCTTTGACCCTGTTTCTGCTGATCACGGCCCGAATCAGCGGCTGCGTGCTCTTCAATCCCTTGATGGGCCGGCAGAACTTTCCGGGAACCTTCCGGGCGGGAATGGTGCTGATTTTCTCCGTGTTCACATACTCCATCACCGGCGGCGGGACCAACGTGCCCACAAGCGTGCTGGAATTCGGCGTGAAACTCCTTCTGGAACTGGCGCTGGGCTTCCTGCTGGGCATGGTGGTGCAGATTTTCTTTTATATTCCGCAGCTTGCCGGTCATGTGATTGATACCCAGATGGGCATGACCATGAGCCAGATTTACGACGCCGGTTCCCAGGCCAATCTGTCCGTTACCGGCGTTCTGCTGAATACACTGATGATGCTCCTGTTTTTCGCGGCCAACGGACACCATACCTTCCTGCGGATTATGATGACCTCCGGCGAGATCGTCCCTTACGGCGCGGCTGCCATTGGATCGCAGGCGGCACAGGCAATGCTGACCCTGTTCGCCGAGTGTACCATCCTTGCGGTGAAGCTCTGTATGCCGATCCTGGCGGCGGAGATGATCGGACAGCTGGGCATGGGCGTTTTGATGAAGGTCATACCGCAGATCAACGTGTTTTCCATTAACATCGAGCTGAAGGTCATTATTGGCCTGGTGCTGCTTCTGACCCTGATAACGCCGTTCAGTGAATTTCTTCTGGATTTGGAACGGGATATGCTGCAGGACCTGACGGCGATCCTGAGAATGAGCGGCGGGACTTAAGATTGGCCGCAAAGGGGGGATGAACGTTGGCGGAAGGCTCCAAGACCGAGAAAGCAACGCCCAAAAAACGACGGGACGAACGGAAAAAAGGCAACGTCTTCCTGAGTCAGGACGCGGTGGCGGTGGCGACGCTGCTGGCCTCCTTTATGACGTTCTGGCTGATGGCCGGGCGGATAGCGGAGGAATTGACGGGCTTTATGCAGCTTTGCGTTTCCTACTGCGCGTCGAAAGAGGCCGCGGGGACGCTTCTGCGGGATTTGATGATGCAGGGGCTGCTCCTGCTGGCAAAAACTGTGCTGCCCATTACGCTGGCCACGGCGCTGGCGGCAATTGTGGCTACCTTTGCGCAGACAAGGCTGCTGGTCAGCGGCGAACTGCTGCGGCCAAAGTTCAGCCGTCTGAATCCTCTGGAGGGCTTCAAGCGGCTGTTTTCCCTGAAAAGTGTGATTAACGCCTTAAAGGGCATACTGAAAATTACAATTCTCATGATTATTATCTATTTCAGTCTGACTGGGATGTTTCATGAGAGTTCCAAGTATCTTTATTCTGATATCCGGGCTGCCGGCGCGCACCTCTTTGACGTGGGCATGGGCATGGTGGTGCGGATTGTGATCGCGTTTGTCGCCTTGGCCGCCGCTGATTTCCTGTATCAGTGGTGGGATTACGAACGGCAGATACGCATGAGCAAACAGGAAATTAAAGAAGAATATAAGCAGATGGAAGGCGACCCTCAGATCAAGGGGAAAATCAAGGAGATGCAGCGCCGCCGGGCACAGAGCCGTATGATGCAGCAGGTGCCCCAGTCGGATGTGGTTATCAAAAACCCTACCCACTTCGCGGTAGCCCTGCGGTATCACCCCGACGAGGATAACGCCCCCATCGTTTTGGCGAAGGGTCAGGATGAGCTGGCTTTGCGGATTGTGAAGACGGCGGAGGAGAACGGCGTGGCAGTCGTGGAGAATGTGCCGCTGGCCCGGGCCTTATATGCACAGACGGATTTGGATCAGGAAATTCCGCCCTCCTTGTACAACGAGGTCGCGGAGGTGCTGGTGTATATCTTCCGTCTGAATGAGAAAAATCAACTGGTGAAATGACCAGGAGCCTTTTAATATGTACAGACAAACAGCGAACCCCTTCCGGGACCTTCTTGCCCGGTGCGGATTCTTGCGGCAGGAGGTGACGGGCGCATGAAGCAGGTCTTCAACAACGCAATATCTCTGGGCGTCGTGGTGATAGTCCTATTTCTGATTATTCCCCTGCACGTGGGTCTGCTGGACTTTCTCCTGGTAATCAATATCGGCCTGTCCGTTATGATTCTGATGATTACCATGAATATCTCGGACGCTCTGGAGTTTTCCATTTTCCCGTCCCTGCTGCTGATTACCACCCTGTTCCGATTAGGACTGAATGTCTCCACTACCCGGCAGATCCTCTCTAAGGGCTACGCCGGCGAGGTCATTCAGAATTTCGGCAATCTGATCACCGGCGGAAATATCGTGATCGGCGTGCTGATTTTCCTGATTATCGTCCTGGTGCAGTTTATCGTGATTACCAAGGGCGCGGAACGTGTCGCCGAGGTCGCGGCCCGGTTTACCCTGGACGCTATGCCCGGTAAGCAGATGGCCATTGACGCGGACCTGTCCTCCGGCCTGATTAACGAGGAGGAGGCCCGGAACCGGCGGTATAAAATCCAGAAGGAAGCGGATTTTTACGGAGCCATGGACGGCGCTACCAAAATTGTCAAGGGCGATGCCGTGATGTCCCTGATTATCACTATGCTGAACTTTATCGGCGGCGTGCTGATCGGCATCCTGATGAACGGCGGTACCTTCAGCGACGTGCTCTCCCAGTATTCCATAGTGACCATCGGCGACGGCCTGGTTTCCCAGCTCCCCGCCCTGATGATTTCTACAGCAACCGGTATGATCGTCACCCGGTCCGTCTCCGAGGGCAGCCTGAACAAGGACGTAATCGCCCAGTTCAAGGCCCAGCCCCGGGCAATCATGACCACCGGCGTGATTCTGCTCTTTCTTGCGGCTATCCCCAATACGCCCCATCTGGCCCTTGCAATAGGCGGCGGCGTGCTGGTCCTGGGCGGGTATTTCATCAGCCGCCGGATGGAACAGCAGAAGGTGGAAGAGGCCATGGACGCTGCGGCGGCGGAACAGCAGGCGGCAGTGCCCGAGGCGGCGGCCCCCAGCGAGACGGATTATTACAAGGATATCAATAATGTGTATAATCTCCTCTCGGTGGAGCCCATCGAGATGGAGTTCGGATACAGCCTGATTCCCATGGTAGACGAAAGCCACGGCGGAAAGCTCATCAGCCGGATCGTGATTTTCCGGAGGCAGTACGCGCAGGATATGGGCTTTGTCTTCCCGTCGATCCGTCTGCATGACGCGTCGGCTTTGGGAACGAATCAGTATGTGATCAAGATCCGGGGCGAGGAAGTGGCCCGGGGCGAGATTCTGGTGGACTACTATCTTGCCCTGGAACCTGCCAACCCCCTTGGAGAGATCGACGGCATTGAAACCATTGAACCGGCCTATGGCATCCCGTCCCGGTGGATTCTGCCGGAGAATAAGGAAATGGCCGAAATCTACGGATATAACGTCATTGACCCCCTGTCCGTGATGCTGACCCACCTGGCGGAGACCATCAAGAAGTACGCCTATGAGATGCTGGGCCGGTCGGAGGTCCTTCAGCTTGTGGAAAACCTGAAACGGGCCTCTCCGGATTTGGTGGAGGAGGTCGTGCCGAATATTGTGTCCTATTCCGTGCTGGAAAAGGTCCTGCGGAATCTCTTGAAGGAAGGCGTGCCCATCAAGGACCTTGGGACAATATTGGAGACCCTTGCGGACGCGCTGACCCAGGGCCGGGACGTGGACACCGCTACAGAACAGGTCCGCGGGGCGCTGTCCAGAACCATTACCCGGCGCTTCTGCGAGGACGGCCAGCTTCGCGTGGTCACCCTGGACGCCGAGGTGGAAAAGCGTATTATCGCCTCCCTGACCCGGAACGAGCAGGGCGTGTATCTGGCTATGGGTCCGGATTTGATGCAGCAGATTGTCTCCCAGCTTTCAGCCCAGCTCAAGAAGTTCAACGACCTGTCCCAGACGCCGATCATTCTGGTCAGTCAGGTGATCCGCGGTTATTTCAGCAAGATGATTACCCAGTTCTATCCCAATGTCTACGTGCTTTCGTTCAATGAGATTACCAACGCCGTCCAGATCCAGGCCATCGGAAACATCACCCTTGAGAGCCACGCGGAAAGAAGGGCGGTGGGAACATGAGTGACGCCGCTGCCGTGAGGACATATACTGAGCAGGAAATCGAGGCCATGGACACCCAGGACCTGCTGCGGCTGTATAAGGAGACCGGGGACGAGAGCCTGAAATGGCCCCTGGTGCTGCGGTACGAGGGCTTGATTAAAAGCGCGGCTACCCAGATTCGGGGCGTGTACAGCAGCTTCGCCCAGATTGACGATATTATCAATGAGGGCATTATCACGCTGCTGAGCGCGGTGGATAAGTTCGATTTGGATAAAGGCGTGAAGTTCGAGACCTATGTGTCCAAACGGATTCGGGGCATGGTGATCGACCTGGCCCGGAAGCAGGACTGGATGCCCCGGAACGTCCGGAAACGTGCCAAGGAAATTGACATGGCCGTGGCAGAGCTGTCCAGCACCCTTGGACGCCAGCCTACGGACGCGGAGATCGCAGACCATCTGGGAATCAGTCAGGAGCGCTATCAGAAGGACACGGCAAATATCGCGCTGAGCAACGTGCTTTCGCTGGACCTGCTGATGGACGCCCGGGAGAGCGCGGGATATCAATTGGAAGTGCCCTCCAGCGACACCCAGGGACAGCCGGAGATGGTCTTGCAGGAGAAGGAATTGCAGCGGGCCCTTGCGGAGGGGATCGCCGGCCTGCGGAAGAATGAGCAGATCGTGCTTTCGCTGTACTATGAGAAGAACCTGCACCTGAAGGAAATCGCCCAGGTGATGGAACTGAGTGAGCCCCGGATCTCTCAGATACACACCCGGGCTATCCAGAAACTGCGGGTGCATATGGAAGCGTACCTGAACGACACACAGCCAAAAGACTCCAGGAGGAAGAAGGGATAATATGTTCAAAGGCTTTTATAATCTGACCTCCGGTATGTTGACCCAGCAGCGGAATCTGAATGTGGTGGGCAACAATCTGGTAAATATCTCCACCGCGGGGTTCAAGCAGGACCGGTATACCGCCAGCACCTTTGACGAGGTGATGTACAGCCGCGTTGGAAGCCTGTACAGCGGCGGGCAGGAGATCGGGCAGCAGAGCTATATCCGGGCTACCAGCGATATTTATACGGATTTTACCCAGGGCGTTATGGAACCTACCGGGCTGAATCTGGATTTCTGCATTATCGGCGACGGCTTCTTTGCCATAGAGGACCCGGAGGGCAACGTGTCCTATACCCGTATGGGGAACTTTTCCCTGGACGACGAGGGTTATCTGGGCTTGCCGGGTTATGGCTACGTGCTGGACCCGGATGGAGAGCGTATTTATCTGGGGACTGACAAGGTGATTTCGGATAAGCAGGGGCTTCTGTATTATTCGGAGAATCAGGGCCTGATTGGACGTCTTGGCGTGTACAGCTTCCCGGATAACGGCGAGCTGGAGTACAATGACCGGGGGCTGTTTACCGGCGAGGGCGCGGCTGTCAGTCAGAATTATGAAATCCGGGGCCAGTGTCTGGAACGGTCCAACACGGATATGATACGGCAGATGACAGAGATGATTACCTGTCAGAGAGCGTTGCAGAGCGCGGCGCAGATATCGAAGATGTACGACCAGTTGATGACAAGGGCCACCACAGAAGTGGGACGGTTACAGTAAGGGAGGCGTTAGCGGATGAATCAATCCTTCTACACCGGGGCAACCGGCGCACACCAGCAGATGCGGCGCATGAACGTGCTGGGGAACAATATCGCCAATATCAATACTTACGGCTACAAGGCCCAGCGCGGGAGGTTCGCCGCTTTGATGTACGAGAATCCGCCCCGTTCCATTGACCGGGAACCGGTGTATTTCGGCGTCGGTACAGCCCTTTGGCAGATTGACACGGATTTCAATTCGGGGATTCTGGCGGATACGGGCCGGAAGCAGGACTATGCCATCGCGGGGGAGGGTTTTTTCGCCGTGGTGGACCTGACGACGGATGAAGTGACCTTGACCCGGAACGGCGCGTTTTGTATCTCCGAGCTGATGCGGCCTACCAACGAGGTGGGAGAAGACGGGCAGCTGGTGCTGGATGAGTTCGGCCAGCCTTTGACAGAACGGATTTATTACCTGTCGGACAACGAGGGTCGGTTTGTGCTCAGCGAGAACGGCGGGATGATCGAAGTGGACCCGGAGGAGCGGAACGAGGCCCAGCCTGTGGGGGTGTTCGATTACCTGAACTATAACGGCATGGAGCGGCTTTACGATACCCGGTTCCGGGCGGTTGCGAAAAACGGCGGGATGCGTCGGGCGTCCGGCGTGGCCATGCAGGGAATGCTGGAGACCTCCAACGCGGACCTTGCAGAGGAATATACCAAGATGATAGAGTCCCAGCGGGCCTATGGTATGGCGCTGAAGATGGTGCAGGCCTCAGATGAGATAGAAACCACCATCAACGGCCTGCGGTGATAACGAGGGGGAGAACAGATGGGCATGAAGAATTATGATGACCTGAATTCCCTGGAGATGGATACTTTGAAGGAAGTGGGGAGCATCGGCACGGGCAACGCCGCTACCTCACTCTCCAGCCTCATTGGGAAGCCGGTGCGGATTATGCAGCCGGAGGTCCGGATTATGGAGTATAATGAGGCCATCGAACGCCTTGGCGGCCCGGAGGAAATCACCGCCGGCGTGATGGTGGGCATGAGCGGCCAGATGAGCGGAATCCTCCTTGCGGTGCAGCAGCTTGAATTTGTGAAGCTGGTGCTGAAAAGCATGATGGACGCGGATGTGAAGGGTTACGAGCAGCTGGGCGAGATGGAACGCTCGGCCTTGACAGAAGTGGGGAATATCATGATTTCCACTTTTATCAACGCATTGAGCGGCCTGGCGGGAATTGAGATTGATTTGACGGTGCCGGGTTTCACCATAGATATGCAGGGCGCCATTGTGACAGTGCCTATGGCGGCCTACGGAGGACAGTCCAATTATATTATGACCATCGGCGGCGACTTCGTCTGCGACGGGAAAAATATCCCCTGCCGTCTGCTGCTGTCGCCGGATATTCGGTCCCTGAATTTTTTGCTGAGGAAGCTGGGCGTATACAGTGGAGACTAAAGATTCAAAAATTACCGTGGGCATCGCTGATATGAAGATGGCCAAAGAGCGCGGGATGCTGATTACCTACGCGCTGGGTTCGTGCATTGGCATCTGCCTGTACGACCAGAAAATCAAACTTGCGGCGCTGGTGCATATCATGCTGCCGCTGAATATGGAGACGGGACGTAAAAATCCCCTGAAATACGCGGATACGGGCATCCGGGAGACGCTGCGGATGATGGAGGCAAAGGGCGCGTCCCGGTCACGGATTACGGCAAAGATCGCCGGGGGCGCTAAGATGTTCGATGTGAATGGCGGCTCCATGGGGAATATCGGACAGCGGAATATCGAGAGCGTTCATATGAATCTGAAGAAAGAGGGAATCCAGCTGCTGCGGGAGGACGTGGGCGGCTCGGTGGCCCGGACGCTGCTGTTTGACCCCGCGACAGGCCTGGGATGCGTGCGGAGCTACGGCAGGAAAGAGCTGATTATCTAAACGCGGGACTTGAAAGGAGTGTTGGAAAGATGCTGTTGGAAGAGGATAAGCGGGGAATCCTGCTGGAATCCGGCACCAATGAGATTGAGGTCATGGAGTTTACCATCAATCAAAGCCTGTATGGAATCAACGTGGCTAAGGTAAAGGAAATCATGGTTTCTGAACCGGTGAAGCCCATGCCTCATGCGCACCCGGCGGTGGAAGGCATCTTCAAGCCCCGGGAGCAGGTGATTACCGTGGTGGACCTGCCCCGGTATCTGCTGCGGAACACCGAGAGCGAGAAGCGGCCCAAGGATTTGTTTATCATTACGAACTTCAACAAGATGAATATTGCGTTCCGGGTGCATACCGTGGTGGGCATCAGCCGGATTTCCTGGAAGAGTATCCAGAAGCCCGATAAGACCGTTTCCGGCGGGGATGAGGGCATCGCGACAGGAATTGCCCAGTGCGGGGATGACTTGGTGACAATCCTGGACTTTGAGAAGATCGTGGCCGAAATCGCGCCTCAGACCACCATCCAGCTCTCGGAGATTGACCGCCTGGGCGAGCGGGGCCGGAGCGACGCGGCCATTATCGTTGCGGAGGACTCCGTGCTCCTGAGCAGGATGATAGAGGAAGCCCTGCATAAGTCCGGCTACGTCAAGACAAAGATGTTCCCCAACGGCCAGGAACTCTGGGATTACCTGAACACGCTCCGGAAAAAAGAGGACGTCCGGGACGCGGTGTCCGTGGTGATAACGGATATCGAAATGCCCCAGATGGACGGACACCGGCTGACAAAGCTGATTAAAGATGACCAGCAGTTTAAGGAGCTGCCGGTGATTATCTTCTCGTCCCTGATAACAGAAGAGATGCGGCGGAAGGGCAAGGAGCTTGGCGCCGACGAACAGATGAGCAAACCGGAAATCGGGCACCTAGTGCAGGTCATAGACCACCTGCTGAGCGCGGGCCAGGACCGGTAACGGCGGAGGGATAACATGAGCAGCAAATATATCGTGAGGCAGCCCATCAAGGATATCAACGGCAAGATACTGGGTTATGAAATCCTGTACCATGGGGAAAATGAAGCCTTCAGCAGCGCCAGTACCAATGCCGGCTCCACCGACGCCAGCCATGCGAACGACTACGCCTCCGCAGACACCATCTACAGTTTCTTGACCCAGAACAGCACCAAGTCCCTGAAGGGTTCCCTGAATTTCATGACCTTCACCACAACGTTGCTGATGAAAAAGACGCCCCGGCTCTTTGATAAGTCGGAACTGGTGATTCAGATTGACGACAGTGTGACCATCCATCCTCTTTCGATGCGCTTTGTGAACCAGTTTGTGAAGGAGGGCTATCGGATTGCAGTCAACGAATTTCAGTTTGCACCCCGGTATCTGGCCTTGCTGGACAGCATCGAGTACATCAAGCTGAATATCAAAACCACCGACGACGCGGCCATGCGGAACACGGTGGAAGTGGCCCACAGTATGCACAAGCGCTGTATTATCTGCAATATTGAGACGGAGGCCCAGTATCAGAAGGCCTTGGCAATGAACGCGGACGCCTTCGAGGGACCCTACGTGGCCGAGCGGATCACCACCGAGGTCCATTCCAGCGCCTATCTCCAGAGCAGCTTCTTCCGACTCCTGGTGGCCCTGAGCCAGGAGGAGCCGGACGTGGACGAGATCGAGCATCTGATTTCCATGGACGCCAGCTTGAGCTACAACCTGCTGAAAATGGCCAACTCCGCCTATTTCGCCCTGCGGCATCGGGCCACGACAATTCATCAGGCAGTGATGACGCTGGGGCTTGCGCAGCTCCGGCAGTGGGTCTATCTGCTCAGCGCCAGCGTGGAAGAGGACGCCGGGGATTCTGCCAGCACGGAGGAATTCCTGAAACGGTCCTTTATGCGGGCCTACTTCTGCGGCGAGCTGATGAATTACGCCAATAATATCCCCATTTCCAAGGCGGAAGCGTATCTGATGGGTATGTTCTCCACCCTGAATTATCTGGTGGACGCGCCCTTGGAATCCATCCTGGCAGAGCTGCCCATGGCGGACGAGGTAAAGGAAGCCCTGCTGCACCATACCGGTACCTGCGGGCAGCTGTTCGAGCTGGTACTGAGCTACGAGGCGGCAAACTGGGACGCGATTACAAGACTTGCCACTGAGCTGGGGATTCCGGACAATCTGCTGACGAATATTTACTTTAGCTGCATGGAGAATGTGGAAGTCCTCTGGGATCAGCTGACAAATGTGTACGCCAACCAGCTCCCGCCGGAGGAGGAAGAGGAAGAGCAGAAATAAGGAAAAGAAAAAAGGTTCGGCACAAGCAGACGTGTCGGACCTTTTTTGATCATTCCGGGCAGTCCTCCGGAAGTACAGAAGGACTGCCCGTGAAGGGGTCTGTTCTCAGCGCGCGTGGTGCGGGGTTTCCATAACAATGCGGCAGGCGTTGAGCAGCTGCGCCACCAAATCGCTGCTGTACTTGCTCTCATAGACGGTAAGGCGGGGGACCATTTCGTTCCGGCCCATAAAGACGTACTTGGGCGGCAGGTGATTCAGGGCGTAGGCGCGCACGTCGGCCTTGCAGCGTTCGCACTGGCAGAGCCCGAACATCTCCATATATTTATCAGCCTTTTCGTCCACAAGAATCTGCATGACGTTGACATAAGAAGACTCGTCAAGCTCTTCGGCGCGGGCGGCGTAGCTGGCCTGGGACTCCTCGGAACCGGCGTCAGGATTGACCTCGGCTTCCAGAGCGGCGGCGACCTGATTTTCGGCGCTCATTTCCGCGGGGCCGTCGGAGGATTCCGTGCCGACGTCAGGTTCGGCCGCGGGAGGGACTTCGCCGGAGAGTTCCGCTTCCAACGCGTCCTTGATCTGGGAGGAGACGGCGGCGTCCTCATTGATGGAGGTAAGGATCGGGGCCTGGGGCGTTTCCTGTGCAGGAGCGGCATCCGGGGCGGGCGCTGCGGTATCGGCGGGTTCAGGGGAACGGTTCTTGCTGAGCAGGTTCATTACATGAGCGGTTTTGCTGGAATTGTTAGAAGCCATAATCGTATCTCCTTAAAAATATACTCTGACTAGAATCAAGAGGGCGCGCGGATGGGAAAGCCCTCCGGACCGGTGTTCAGGTTGGGAAAACGGAGTTATTTGATTTTGGGCGGCGGGAACTGGGGCCCTGCCACGGCGTCGACGATTCTGCGGAAGTCCATGGCGGCCTTGGAGGTGGGCTGGTAGGCCAGAACGCTTTTCCCGTGGGCAGGGGCCATGGCGACGCTGACGCTGCGGCGGATCTTGGCGGGAAAGACCTGACTGTCTAGCTGCTGCGCAACCTGTTCGGCCAGATCCAGAATCTCCCGGGACAGGGTCAGGCGGCTGTTATACTTGTTCAGCAGAATGCCCAAGACCTTCAGATCGGGATTGAACGACTTCCGGACGGTCTCGATGGTGTCCTGAATCTGCGAGACGCCCACCAGACTCAGCACCTCGGCCTCCATAGGGACAATCAGCCCTGTGGAAGCGACGTATGCGTTGATGGTCAGGATATTGAGTGCCGGAGGGGTGTCAATGATAATGAAGTCATAAAAGGGCTTCACAACATTGAGGTGCTGGGAGAGCATGAATTCCCGCCTTGGCGCAGTGAAAGCCATTTCAGCGGTGGAGAGCATGATATCCGAGGGAAGCACGTCGCCCTCTCTGGTGTGGATAATGGATTCCTCAATTCGGTGGGCGCCGCTGAGCACATCGTAAACGGTATAGTTGTCCCCAATATCCAAGCCCAAGTTGAACCCCAGGTTTCCCTGCGGGTCCAGGTCGACGCCCAGAACCCTCGCGCCGCGCTGACTGAGTCCGGTCACCAGCGCGGAGACTGTTGTGGTTTTGCCGACGCCGCCTTTCTGATTTGTAACGGTGATGACCTGTGTCAAAGGATTTTCCTCCTTACAGTAAAAACTAAATCCGGAACTCTTATTTTTATTATACTATATGTCGATAAAAAATCATAGAGGAATCGCAAAAAATTTCTCGCTTCGACCAAAATGCTTTTCAATGAGGAATCGGGCATAAGAAAGAGGGGAAATTCCCTGTTTATGGGTGATTTTCCAGCCTGAGGCGTATTTCTGAACCTGAATCCTGAAAAAACAGCGGCAGTCAAATTTTTGTGCGCGGCGTTAAGAGATCGGCGCCGTCTGATTCAATGAAGGGAGTGGAATATATGGCCTCTATCAGCAGTACCAGCAGTACCGGCCGTACCAACAGTATTTACGGAAATCGGAATGTCCTGACAGGCATCGCCAGCGGCCTGGACACGGAGGGTATGATCGAAAACGCAATCTCTGCGTACAAAACGAAGATCAACTCCTTCCAGCAGCAGCGCACCAAGACGGAATGGAAGCAGGAGTCCTACCGGAGCATGATCGCAAAGATGGCGGGATTCTCCGACAAGTATACCTCCTATCAGTCGTCCAATAACCTGATGTCAACCAGTTTCTTCAATCAGGCGGTGCAGACCATTGCCCGGGGAGAGAACGCGTCCAAGATTTCCGCCACGGGACGCACCAGCAGCAATATCTCCATTGACGCGGTCCGGCAGCTTGCTACCGCGTCCCGGTATACCGTCAGCGGCAGCGCTATCCAGCAGATGGGCGGCGGGGAGAACGCGGCGGCTCTGGCGGGAGCTTTGAATCTGGATGATATGAGCGTCAGCTCCTTCAGCGGGACCATGAACCTGAAGTACGGCTCTTCTACCTTGAGCCTGAGCTTCAAAGAATCCCAGGTCTTCAAGGACGCCCAGGAAATGGCCGACGAGATCAATAAGCAGCTCGCGGACCAGACCATCAGCTTTACCGGCGGCGGCAGCGCAAAGGCGTCCGAGCGGGTGGAAGCTAAGGTCGTGAACGGCAATATCAGCTTCGTGGAAAAGGGCGGCGCGAAAAACGGCGTGTATATCAGCGGCGCCAGCAAGAGCATTCAGGACGCCTTGGGCTTCAAGCCTGGCCAGGGCGTGACCATGTTCAACGCCAGCTCCGACAAGCTGAGCAAGGAAATCGACAACGTAGCGGATTACTTTGCCGAGTCCCCCCTGACCATGACTCTGGACGGCGTCAGCAAGACCGTAAAAATGCCCGGCACGGAGGATATCCTGGCTCAGTTGGGCGATAACAGCGCGTTGGCAGATAAAATTCGTAACGGCGAGGAACTGAGCATCGAAGACCGCAACGCCCGTGATGAAGCCTATGTGAAAGCCCTCCAGAAGAATATTGACAACGCGTTCGGCGAGGGGAAGATCAAGGTCTCGGACAACATGGAGGACAACTATGATAACCATGGCCTCCAGTTGAAGTTCGAGGCGCAGAAAGACGGCTCTTCCTTCCAGATCAAGTCCGACAAGGGCGACTTCATGGGCTTTGGCGACAACGGCCTCACCAGCTACCTGGATACCGGTAAATCTCTCAAGGATCTGGGCGTTCTGGACGGAATGGAAGCCATCAAAAAGGTGAAGCTGGACAAGGACGGCAATGAAGTCAGGGACGAAAACGGCAACCTGGTCTATGAGAAGGACAAGGACGGAAATGATGTCTACCTGACGGATAAGGACGGAAAGAAGCTGTATTCCTTCAAGATCAACGGCGTGGAAATTGGTCAGTTCAATGAGGATACCACCATTGGCACGCTGATGAATAAGATCAACGGCAATAAAGAGGCAAATGTAAACGTCAGCTATTCCAAGCTCACCAATGAATTCACGTTCACGGCAAAGGAAACGGGCGTGGCCGGTAAGGTGGAGTTCGGCGACGGCCTCGCGGCAAAGCTCTTCGGGCCCCAGGGAGAGGCGACGGAGCAGGAGGACGGCAGCGTAAAGTATGAAAACGGCGCCACCTTCTCCGCGGGCAAGGACGCGATTTTTACCGCCACCATCAACGGCAAGCAGATCGAAATGACCCGTTCCAGCAACGCGGTGGATTTCGACGGCATGACGGTGACCTTGAAGGGCGAGTTTGGCCTGTCCCAGGATAAGGACGGAAATTATCTTGACAAGGACGGCAATATTACCACAGATAAGATGCAGGCGGCGCTGGACCCCAAGAGCGAGTCTGTGACCTTCGAAACCAGCGCGGACGCCGATAAGATTGTGGACGCGATTAAGGCCATGGTCAATGATTATAACACCATGGTAACAGAGATTAAGAACGCCTATTCGACCCTCCCCGAGAAGCGGAGCAACGGCGCGTACTATCAGCCCCTGACGGATGACGACAAGGCGGATATGTCCGAGAGCGCAATCGCGTCGTGGGAAGAGAAGGCAAAGACGGGTATCCTGTTCGGCGATAACGATTTGCGGAGCCTGTACAGCCGTTTGACCAAGGCGGTTTCGATGACGGGTCAGAATGGCGCAGACCTTGCCGCGGCGGGCATTACCACAAACTATACCAATGGGTTGACAACGCTGGCCCTGAACGAGACAAAGCTGCGGGAAACCCTGTCCACAGACCCGGACCGCGTGATGGAGATTTTCACCAAGTCCAAGGAGAACGGCGCGGAGTCTGACGGCATCATGGCGGCCATCAAAGAACCGCTGGATCTGTACGGCAAGGTCTCCGGCGTGAATCTGTCCACAGGCACCAAGGGCGTGCTGGTGAATAAGGCCGGCTCCCCCCTTGCGCCCAGCACAATGTATACGAATACGATTCAGAAAGAGTTGGATCGGATTGACGAGCAGATTTCCAAGTGGCAGGACAAGATGAGCGATCAGGTGGATTACTATACAACGCAGTTCTCACGCCTGGAACAGCTCATTGCGCAGATGAATTCCCAGAGTTCCGCCATCGCCGGGATGATGGGCCAATAAGGAAAGGATGAACCGCGGACCATGGACATGAAGGGCTTTAACCAATATAAGGAGCAGAGCATTAATACCATGACCCAGGGAGAACTGCTGCTTCTGCTGTACGATGAGCTGTATAAACGTCTGGCTCAGGCGGAGCTGACTCTGGAGAAGCAGGAGTATCCGGTGTTTGAGAACTGCGTGGACCGGGCCGTGGCTATCATCCAGTACCTGGACGACACGCTTGACCGGAAGTATGATATCAGTCAGAACCTGACCCAGCTCTATGAGTATTTTACATATGAGCTGGGCCGGGTGAAGATCGGCCGCCGGAAAGATCTGCTGGCCCATGTAAAGAGTATGATCGGGGAGCTGCGGGACGCGTTCCGGCAGGCGCAGAAGAGCGGCGATTCTGGAAAGTAGGTGGAGGATGGAAGCATCAGCGCTGTTGGACGCCCATGTGCAGCTGAAGCGGATTTATACCTCCATGAACGAGGCGATGGATATTACGCAGCAGCTTGCGGAGGCGGTGGACCGGGATGACCAGGTGACGATTCAGATGCTGGTCGCCATGCGGCAGGAACCCGTGGATAAGATGTCCCAGGCAAAGCGGGTCTTGGACTTGCAGAAGGACGCGCTGCCTGAGACGGACCGGCTGAGACTGGAGGCGCTTCTGAAAGGGGGCCCTCCGGAGGACGTCGCAGAGGAAGCCTTTGTGAAGCAGGCGGGTATGAACGACCGTCTGCTGAAACAGCTCGCGGATTTGGACCGGGTGCTGAATAAAAAGCTGACGCGGGACAAATCCATATATGAACATTAGGGCGGAGTCAAAGAGCTCTGCTTGCCCGGGGCGGTTGGCGGGGACGCTGACCGCCTGCCGGAGCCTGACGATCGGAGCGCAGGGTATGCCCACGATAACGCTGGACAATGTGACAAAATATTATAAATATAATCGGAAGCAGCGGAAGGAACACGGGGGCAAACGGTTTGAGATGGGGGTGCAGGATATCGACCTGACCATCAAACAGGGCGACTTCGTGTTCGTTGTCGGGAGCAGCGGGGCGGGTAAGAGCACGCTGCTGGACCTGATTACCGGCAGGCTGCGCCCGGACCGGGGCACCGTGCGGCTGGACCAGCGGGACCTGTCAAAGCTGATTCCCTGGAGCCATAACCGGATGGCTATCTTGTTCGGGAAGGTCCAGCAGGAACATAGCCTGATCCGGAAGATGACGGTTGCGGAGAATCTGATGGTGGCCGCGCAGGTGGGAAGACGCCGGTTCGAGAGCCGGGAGAGCATGGAACAGCGGGTGGTGAAGGTCCTGGGCCTTGTGGGAATGCAGGGCGCGGGCTTGAAACACCCGGTGGAAATGTCGGTGGGAGAGTGCCGCCGCGTGGAACTGGCCCGGGCGCTGATTAACAGTCCGCCAATACTGGTGTTGGACGAGATTACCGCCAATCTGGACGATGAGAATATCTGGGATATTTTCCAGCTTCTGATGGAGGTCAATCACCGGGGTACCACCGTGATTATGGCCACTCACGCCAGCCGGTACGTGAATATTTTGCGCCGCCGTGTGGTGACGCTGGTGGACGGACGGATTTTTGGCGATGTGCGAAAAGGAAAATACGGCGATGTGGTGTAATCTGTGCCGCCGATTGGAATAAAATATAGAGAGTTGTTAAAATGAGGAGGAGACTGGAAAATGATCAAGAACATGAAGATCAGGAAGAGCCTGATTATGGGGTACGGAATCACTATCATTGTTTCCACCATTATCATTGTCGCATCCCTGATCCTGATGAGCGTGCAGAAGAAACAGTATACCAATATTCTGAATGAGTACGTGAGGTCCAACGAGCTGGTGTCCGAGTGCCGGATTGATTACAATATCGCCGCCCGGAACCTGCGGGATACTGTGCTGTCCGGCAATATGTCCAACATCGATAACGCCAACAGCATGATTACAGAGCTCACGTCTAAGATCACTGCCCTGCGCGGAACTTACCCCCTGGACGACACCACGGAACTGGATTCCTTTATTTCCCTGGTGGAGAGCTGGGAGCAGGAAGCCGCGGTTATCGGACAGACCGCCCGTACCAGCCAGCAGCAGGCTGCGACGATGATCGTAAATGACTGTACGCCGGTCCTTCAGCAGATGGCCGCTGCCGGCGATACCTTGGCGACAAGGCTTCAGGCAGAGCAGGAATCGATTATCAAGCGGCAGGGCATTACTTCCAATATTGCGATTGCGACCATTGTTGTCGCGTTGGTGATTGCAACTTTGGTGGTTGTTCGGATTGCAGCGATTATTATTAGGAGCGTCGTTATCCCCGTGGAGCAGGTCCGCGTGGCGCTGGTGGGCTACAGTCAGGGTAAGCTGGATGTGCCCGTGGAATACCAGAGTCAGAGCGAACTGGGCGAAATGTGCGACGCGCTTCGTACCAGTCAGCGGGTCCTGAGCGAGGTGATCAGCGACGCCAGCCACCTTCTGGAGGAAATGGGCAACGGCAACTTTAACTGCCGCACCAAGGATGAGCGGATGTACGTAGGTTCCCTGACCGACCTTCTGAAGTCTATCCGGAGCATCAACCGGAACCTGAGCGAAACCCTGGTTCAGATCGATTTGAGCGCCGAGCAGGTGTCCGCGGGAGCCGAGCAGGTGTCCACAGGAGCGCAGGCGCTTGCACAGGGCGCGACAGAACAGGCCAGCGCGGTGGAGGAGCTGTCCGCTACCATCGCCGATATTTCCAGCAAGTCCAACGAGAACGCCAAGCGCAGCGCGTCGGCTATGAGCCATTCCAAGAATTCCGACGTCCGGGTGCGGGAGAGCGCCGATTACATGGAAGAGATGGTTAAGGCCATGGAGAAGATTTCCACGTCCTCTCAGGAGATTGGAAAGATTATTGCCACCATCGAGAATATCGCGTTCCAGACGAACATCCTGGCCCTGAACGCGGCTGTGGAAGCGGCCCGGGCTGGTTCTGCGGGCAAGGGCTTTGCAGTGGTCGCCGACGAGGTCCGGAACCTGGCCACAAAGTCCGACCAGGCTGCAAAGGCGACCAAGGAACTGATTGATCATTCTATCACCTCCGTGCAGGACGGCGGGGAGATCGTGAAGAAGGTGTCTGAATCCCTGAGCAAGACGGTGGAGGCTACAAAGCTGTCTATGGAGGCCATTCAGGAGATCGCCCAGGCGGTGGAGGAAGAGTCCGAAGCCATTGCCCAGGTAACAGAAGGCATCGACCAGATTTCCTCCGTGGTCCAGACGAACTCCGCCACCAGTGAGGAATCCGCGGCGGCCAGTGAAGAGCTGAGCAGTCAGGCGGCACTGATGAAGGAGCTGATGAGCAAGTTCCATCTGCGGAGCGACAGCATCTCCAGCGGGAGCTTCAGCAGCAGCAGCACGTCCGCGCCTGCAATGGATTACAGTTCTGCGGCGGATGAGCCTATGGACACTGGCTACAGCGGGGACAGCAATCCGTTCAGCAAATACTAAGAGAAGCCAACGGCCCTTCCCTGGGCAGGACGTTGCCAGGAGGCGGATTCTGCCTTCTGGCAACGTTTTGAGGTTTTGAGAAGGGAAGACGGGAGTGAAGGAGCGTCGGCAAAATGACGGAATACAGAGCGCAGGAACAGGATTTGATATACGCCCTGGATATCGGCACGCGGAGCGTTGTCGGCGTAGCAGGGAAGTCGTCCGGAGGCCGGTTCAAGGCGCTGGCGATAGAGATGGCGGAGCACGGGAGCCGGGCCATGCTGGATGGGCAGATTGATAATATTCAGCAGGTGGCGGCATTGGCCCGGACAGTGACGGACCGGCTGGAGGAGCGAATGGGCGTGCGGCTGACGCGGGTGTGTGTTGCGGCGGCTGGACGGGCGCTGCGGACCCAGAGCGGGACGTACAGCATGGATATATCGGATGAGAAGTCTATCGGGGCGGAGACCATCAGCCGTCTGGAAGCGGGGGCGCTGTCCGCGGCGGAGGATGCCTTGCAGATGGAGGACGAGGCCCGGCGGCAGTTCTTTATGGTGGGGTACACAGTGGCGCAGTACCGGCTGGATAAGTACCCTCTGCGGTCCCTTCTGGCGCATACGGGGCAGCGGGCGGAGGCGGATGTGGTGGCTACGTTTTTGCCCGGCGAGGTGGTGGAAAGCCTGTATGCGGCCATGCGCACGGCGGGCTTGCAGGTGTCGAGTCTGACCCTGGAGCCGATTGCAGCCATGAACGCGGCGATTCCGGCGGAGCTTCGGCTTTTGAATCTGGCCTTGGTGGACATCGGCGCGGGTACGACGGATATCGCGGTCTGCCGTGACGGAAGCGTGACGGGCTACACCATGGCGACGATTGCCGGGGACGAGGTGACGGAGGCGATCATGCGGGCGTATCTGGTGGACTTCCAGACCGCGGAGACGCTGAAACGGCAGCTGGGCCAGGAAGAGGCGATGCAGTACACGGATATTTTGGGCGAGGTGAACAGCATACGCCGTGAGGAATTGCAGCGGGCGATAGACGAACCCATGACGCGTCTTGCGGAGGCCATCGGGAAGCAGGTCTCGGAGCTGAACGGCGGCGCGCCCTCCGCGGTCTTTCTGGCAGGCGGCGGGAGCAAGCTGGAGGGCCTCCGGGAGAAGGTGGCCCAGAGCCTGCAAATGGATGCCCGCCGGGTGGCCATCGCGGGGAGCAACTACGAAAAGACGGCGTATTCGGAGGATTTCGACCTGAACAATCCGGAGTACGCCACGCCGTTGGGAATAGCGGTATCGGCGGCGTTGGGGCTTTTGAATGACAGTTATGTGGTCACGCTGAACAATCAGGCGGCGAAGCTGTTCCGGAGCGGGATATTGACTCTGCGGGATATTCTGCTGATGAACGGCTACACATACGCGGATATGCTGGGGAAATCGGGCCGGAACCTGAGCCTGACCCTGAACGGACGGCATATGCTGCTGCGTGGAGAACCGGCGGCTCCTGCGGTTTTGAAGATAAACGACGAGGATGCGGGCATATCGACGGTGGTACACGCTGGGGACCGGATACAGTTCACGCCCGCCCGCCCGGGGAAGGACGCCGCCAAGACACTGCGGGAGCTGCTGGGGGCGGATTACACGGGCCGGGTATTGGTGAACAATCAGGAGGCGGGCCTTGATACGGCGCTGCAGCAGGGGGATGTGATTCTTACGCTGGAGGGCGTTGGACGGGGACCCAGGCCGGAACCTGTACAGGAGGAAAGAGCAGTTCCCGTACAGGAAGTGAGGCCCAGACCGGAACCTGTACAGGAAGTGAGGCCCACACCGGAACCCGTACAAGAGAGAAGACCGGCCCCGGAGCCGCGTTTAAGGATAAAAAAGCGGACGCTGGAGATTGTGTTGAACGGGAAGCCGCTGATTTTACCGCCGAAGGAGAACGACCAGCCGTACTATGTCATGGATCTGCTGGAGCGTTCAGGGGTGGATTTTGAGACCCTTGACCGGCCGGTACAGTTAGCGGTAAACGGTATGGAATGCAGCTTCAGCCAGGAACTGCGGGAGCGGGATTCTGTGACGATCCGCTGAAGAGCTAGGAGTGTGAAACGTTGAAACAGGAACAGGATCTGGCTGCAAAGATAGCGGCGCAGACGGCGAAGAAGACCGCGAAGGTAGAGAGCGCCGCGGCGAAGAAGATAGCGGCTGCGGAGAGAGCGGCGGAAAAGAAGACGGCCGCGGCAGAGCGGAAGATGCTCAAGCGCGCGGCGAAAGCGGAAAAGCAGGCGAAGAAGCTACAGGACAAGGTTGCGAAAACGGAAAAGAAGGCGGCAGCGCAGGTAGCGAAAGCGGAGAAGCAGGCGGCGAAGAAGAATGAGCAGGCCGCGAAGATTGCCGCGAAGCGTGAGGAAAGCTCCGAGCCGGAGGAGATTGAGGGCAAGAAGAAAAAGAAAAAGCTGGTATTGCTGCTGCCGGTAGTGGCGATTGTAGTGGCGGCAGGCGTGTTTTTCTTCCTGAAAGGCCGGGGCGCGGAAGAGGAAGTGGAGCTGGAGCCGATTCCAACGCCGTTGAGCTATGCGTTCAGCGAGGTGTCCAACGTCCCCGCGCTGCCTGTGATTGGCGAGGACGTGGTGGTGTATTCGGAGAAGATCGAGTCGGTATTGCCTGAGGAAACCGAGGAACCGCCCGAAGAAACGCCGCCCGTTGATGAAGAAAAAACACCGCCCGCCGAAGGGGAAGAAGACCCGGAGGGTGACGCCAAAGCCGAAGAAGACCCGGAGGGTGACGCCAAAGCCGAAGAAGAGCCGGAAGAGCCAGCGTTAACAGCCACGCGGTATCGTTATGAGAACGTGACGGACCCGAAAGGACTGATGAGCGCCTATGCGGGACTGCTGACACAGGAAGCGGCAGGCTTTTCAGCGGTAGATAAGACGTTTCAGCGGATGGACCTGCCGGATTTCGACGGTAAGGAAGCAAGCGAAGGTCAGGAAGCGGTCCCCGCGTCGAAATCGGTGCTGCTTGCCCGGAACAGCGATGGTGATGACGGGTTGGTTTATTCCCTCCAGCTGGATTGGGATGAAACGACCTGCACCGTGGTTGTGGATACGCCGGAGGGCCGGGTACATAATCCGCCGTCGGAGGACCAGAGCGGGCCTGTCAGTGCGGGATTGACGGTGGATGGCTTCCGTGAACTCGACCCGTCGGTACTGGGACTGCCGGGCGCGTCCATGGATGAGTACACGGTGTACGTTCAGGATGGAATGCTGCTGGTATATGGGAACACCTGCGTAAGAATCAGCGTATACGCCCAGAACGCCAACACGGGAACGAACGAAGTGGCAGGGAGCTACTTCCTCTCCGCGGACGGCCAGCACGTTTATCGTTACGACGTGGCGGACAACTCTGTGGAGGAACTGGAGATACCGAAGTAAGAGAGCCGCAGGCAGTCAGCGGTTCCGGAGAGCCGGCAGCGTCTGGGAGCCTGCGGGTCGGCGAACAGTGGGGCCAGGAGGCTTTCCAGCACGCAGACAGAGGAACGGACGGAAAGAGCGTCAGGCGCGGGGGCAAGGGCGGCGGCGGTATCGGGATCTACCTGAGCCACGTCCAGCCCGAATTCCCGCCCCAGGGCACGGATTTGCTTGACAGTGACAGCCAGCCGCGCCTCATCGTCCAGGGCATGGAACCCGATAATACCCCCGAAGCGTCCGGCGATTTCCGGCAGGACACCCAAACGGACCATCGCCTGACGCCCCCATTCATTTTCAAGAAACAGCCGTTTTGCCAATTCAGCAGGCGAGGCGGCTGTTTTTTGCGTGTCCGGAGGTTCTATAGGAAGCTGTTCAGAAAAGCCCAGGGTCCTTCCGGAGGACGCGGCAAGATTGGCGTTGGTAGTAAAGGCGAAGACACAGCGGCGGAAATCCAGCTCCCGGGAGCCGTGTTCGTCAGCGCGGTGTGCGGAACAGCGGCCTTCATCCAGAATGGACATAAAGACTTTCAGGACTTCCGGATGGGCCTTTTCCAGCTCGTCGAACATGAAGACGGTGCAGGGATTTTGGCGGACAGCGTCGAAAACAGGCGGGTCCTCATAGCCCACGTAACCCGGCGGTGCGCCCGTCAGCCGGTGGACGGAGTGAGGCTGTGTGAAGGTATTCAGTTCGGTCCAGACGGATTGGAAGCGCCGTCCGCAGCAGGACTCCAGGGCGGGCGCGAGGGCCTTGCCAAGTTCGGACTTCCCCACGCCGGTAGGCCCGTAGAAAATCAGGGACAAGGGCCGTACAGGAGCGATTTTCCCGGCATGGCAGTAAAGGCGGTAAGCGGCGGCTTCAACAGCGGAGTCCTGCCCCAGGACCGCCTGCCCCAGTCTGTCCCGAAGCCGAAGATAGAGCGCGGGCCAGGGGCTTTGGGACTCTTTTCGGGTTATGGGACGGTGCAGGGCATGAGCAAACGCATGAGACCGGGCAGAAAGGCTGGAGGAAGCGCCAGGGGATGAAGCAGGGGGCGTTTTGGAAGACGGCACAGGCGGTACAGGGGATGAAGCAGGGGGTGTTTTAGAAGACGGTACAGGCGGTACAGGAGATGAAGCAGGGGGTGCTTTGGAAGATGGTACAGGCGGTACGGGGGATGAAGCAGGGGGCGTTTTGGAAGGCGGTACAGGCGAAGCTCCGGAAGAACCCGCAGGCGAGAAGGAGGGCGGCTGATAAGGGAGGATAGCGGGCGCGCCGGCTTCCCGACGGAGGGAGTAAAGGCGGCAGGCGAGGGCTTCATAGGAAGAAAAGCACCAGGTACAGCGGGCGAAGAGGGCGGCCAGGACTCTGCTGTTCCCCCGGTATTGGACACTGGGCCGCCAATAAAGGAGACAGCCGTCACCGCGCCGGAGGAAGCCGACAGTAATCCGTTCCGGCACGCATCCAGCAGGTGTCTGACAGTCATGGATTTCGTACCCCCGGCCTTCCTGGGCACAGCGGTCAACGCACTGTTTGAGGACAGGTTCAGCGGCGGCGGTGCAAAGCTGAGCAAACGTCAAAGGAAGTCCCTCCTTAAGAAGAAATTTCCAGGAAAGTATAGCCGGAAGCATGGATTTCTAAACGGCTGATACATCTGGGAAAAGATTTCGTCAAAGAGAAGGACTTCCCTGATCAAGGACAAAAGCAAGCGGGGATTACATCAAAAGTCTCTGCATATCGTCAGGGATTGGAGCAGAGACGGAGATCAGTTCACGGGTAACGGGATGGACCAGGGCAAGGGCGGCGGAATGGAGGGCGGGCCGGGAGATCAGCGTCAGGTTTTCGACACCATAGAGCCAATCGCCAACGAGGGGGCAGCCGATGGAAGCCATATGAACCCGAAGCTGATGGGTCCTGCCTGTTTCGGGCCGGAGCCGCAGCAGGGAAAAGGTCCCTTGCGTTTTCAGAACCTGATAATGGGACACAGCAGGGGAACCGTCAGGGCGGACCATCCGAGCGACGGCAGAACGCGTGTCCCGTCCAATAGGCGCGTCAATGGTCCCCTTATCCGGCACGGGACGCCCAACGCAGACTGCCCGGTATTCCCGCCGGAAGTCCGGGGTATGGAGGCTTCTGCGGAGCAGGTCGTGTATGTAGCCGCTTTTGGCAATGACCATAAGTCCGGTGGTGCCCTTGTCCAGACGGCTGACGGGATGAAAGATAAACTCCGCGCCTCTTGACCAGGCCAAGGCCCCGGCGACGGTAGGAGTATCCGGCAGGAAATTGGAGGCATGAGCGGTCATCCCGGCAGGCTTATTGACCACCAGCATATGTTCGTCTTCCCAGAGAACGGGCAGGGGCCAGGGACCGGGCGTAATAACGGCAGAGGGCGGACGGTGGTCAGCGGTCTGAACGTCCAGCCGGTCGCCGGTCCGGAGGATGAAGGGAGTATGCACAGGCTGTCCGTTGACCAGGATGCCGTCAGGGACCCGGACCAGGCGGGAGATGGCGTGAGCGGAGAAGTGGAGCCGCGCCCGCAGGATATGACGGACCGTGGCCCCATTGTCTTCCGGAGGGACGGTATAAGAAACGACAGCATTACATTCCATAATAAACAAAAAGGCAGAAGAGGGAAAGGAACAGGGCAAAGAGGCAGAAGGCGCAGATTATTCAGCCAGGGATCTTTTCCGGGAGAGGTCCAGCCGCACCAAGGTTCCCTGACCAGGCCGGGAGGAGATTGAGATATCATGGCGGAGCTTGTCCATGATCTGACGGCAGAGGTAAAGCCCGATACCGGTAGACTTCTTGTCCTCCCTGCCGTTGAAGCCGGTGTAGCCTTTCTCAAAGACCCTGGGCAGGTCCTCCTCCTGAATTCCAATCCCGTTATCGGCAATCACAAGGGTATCCCCGTCGCCGTAGATCCGGATACGCCCGCCGGTTGGAGTATACTTCAAGGCATTGGATAGGACCTGTTCCACCACAAAGGAGAGCCATTTTTCATCGGTGAGCACAGTCTTGCCGGTTTCCTGAAAGTCCAGGGAGATTTTCCGCAGGATAAAAAGCCGGGCAAATTTCCGGATGGCCTGACGCAGGAGGGGGTCCAGGGGACAGTTCCGGAAGAGGTAATCGGTAGAACTGCTGTCAAGCCGGAGGTAGCCCAGGACCATTTCGACGTACTGTTCGACTTTCAGCAGTTCGGCCTCGATTTCCGGAAAGGGCTGTTCCTGTAAAAGCAGTCTCATGGCGGCGATAGGAGTCTTGATCTGATGGGCCCAGAGGGTATAATAATCGGTCATATCCCAAAAGCGGCGGCTGTTTTCGGCGGAAAGATTCACCCGGTCCCGGACAAGGGCGTCTATAAGGGCATGGTAATCGGCCTCCAGAGTCCCCCGGGGCGGCGGCAGAGGCAGGACCTTCTCTTTGGTCTGTGTCAGGAGCCATTGCAGTTCCCGATGCCGCCGGAGGAAGGAGAGGAAGCTGACAAGGAAGAGCAGCCCGCCCCAGATGCCGCAGAGAATCACGGCATAGAGCACGGCCTCCAGGGGGAGCTGATAGAGCCGGAAGACCGCCGCAAAAATACCCGCCATCCCAAGAAGCAGCAGCAGAATCTTGTACTGCCGCCGGAAGTAAAGCCACAGCAGTTTCATAAAGCCTCCACCAGATACCCCAGCCCCTTTTTCGTGCGGATAAACCCAGGAAGTCCCGCGGTTTCCAGCTTCCGGCGCAGACGGTTTACGTTGACGGAGAGGGTATTTTCATCCACAAAGCAGTCCGATTCCCAAAGGGTGGTCATCATAGCGTCCCGGGAGACGATTTGCCCCTTGCGTTCCATCAGGAGCTGTAAGAGTTTTCCCTCGTTTTTGGTGAGGTCGACTTTCTGCCCGTTGACTTGCAGAGAACCGTCGGAGAGATTCAGCACCGCGCCGCCGCAGGAGAGCAGAACGGATGCTGGCCCAAAGTCATAGGTCCGCCGCAGGATTGCCTGTACTTTTGCGGAAAGCACCTGCAAATCAAAGGGCTTCGCCAGCAAATCGTCGCCGCCCATCTGCATCGCCATGACCACATTCACGTTATCAGAAGCGGAGGTCAGGAAGAGAATCGGGACTTTGGAGACCTTTCGGATTTCCTGACACCAGTGGTAGCCGTTGTAGAAGGGCAAAGAGATATCCAGCAGAACGAGGTGAGGACCCGCAGCGGCGAACTCGGCAAGCACGTTGTCAAAGCGTTCCGGGCACACGACCTCATAGCCCCAGCCCTCCAGATGCCGCCGCACAACGTCCACAATCACGGAGTCATCCTCCACAAGGAAAATACGGTACAAGGGGAACCAGCTCCTTCCGTATAGAATACAAAGAACAAGATAGCACGGCGGGAAGGAAAAGTCAAACCGGCAAAGGAAAAGCCGCGAACAAGACAGCGCGTCAAGAAGGAAAAGTCAAACCGGCAGAAAGAACCGCCCACCAGAAAAGGCAGGCGGTCCGGATTTACTTTACGCCGACAATGCAGACCGTGTTCCCGTCCTCATCCAGACGGTACTCAAGGTCACTGTCAGCGGAGCCCACGAACAGGCCGCCGTCAGGCTGTATCAGGGCCACCAGAGTACCCTTTTGAATGCCCTCAAGATACTGTTCCAGTTCCTGGACGCTCTTATCAAAGCTGGCCTGGGAAATCGTACCATCGGCAAGCTGCTTCTTCATCAGTTCGGTTTCGCTTTCCATATAGGCGATAAATTCGTCCTCCGTGGCATAGACGGGCACATCATCCGTAATTCTGTCCGGAAGAATGGAACCGTCCTCCGCCACGTCGTAGAAGTAGTGGTCATAGCCCTTTCCGCCCCGCAGACCGATTATGCTGCCGTCCCGGAGGCCCGCAAGAATGTCCTCCTGACGCTGATTCCACTGGTCGTAGTATTCCTGCGTGTACTGTCCCCGTTCCACAGACTGTTTCATAGCGTCCCGCCGGGGCTGCAAATCCTGTTCAAATTCATCGGCGGTATAAGGGGCGCCGTTTTCGGGGACGGAGGGAATGATGGTGATCTGCTTTCCGTCAGGAGTATCCTCTTCCCGCACGTCGTAATCCTCCATAGGCGTGCGTTCATTGGTCCAGCCGGTATTGAACTCTTCCAGGAACGCGTCCACGGCGGCAGGGTCGGCCTTGGCGGGGTCCAGGGGGATGGTAAAGAGGGCATGGACGCCGGTGAAATCGTCACAGAAGGAAATGGTCCCGTCATCGGCCACGGTAAAGATGGTATTATTGGGGACGCCGCCCTCATAGAACGCGATATAGACGGTATGGTCCGCAAAAATTTCCAGGCTCTGGGTATCCAGCAGGTAATAATAGATACCGTCCTTGGCAAAGCCGCAGGCCCCGCCGCCGAGGGTCCAGTCGTTGACGCCCGCAGGACTGCATCCGGCTACCAGGGGGGTCATGGTGTGACGGGAGAAGTCGTAGTTCTCGTTTGTCACAGGAGTACCGTCCAGACGGCGCAGGGCGAGGACGGCGTAAGTGCGGGAACCTTCCACAGGGGGGTCATAGTTGGTGTAGTCCTTCAGATTTTCCCCGGAGACAAGGCCCATCAGGGTAATGGCAAAGTCGCCGCTTTCCACAGTTTCATTGATAACAATAGCGTCCTTACTCTCAAACGCCTCCGCAAGCTCAGTATGACCATTCTCAGTGGCCACCTGACTGGGAGAGAGCTTCATGACGGCGGCGGACACAGAGACAGCCAAAGCGACACAGGCGGCAATCAGAACCGCGATTTTCTTATGACTGAATTTCATGATAACAGAATGCTCCTTTTCCAATTCATCGGCGCGGAGGTGCAGCAGAGCGGCAGTCCGTTCCTGGAAGCCGTCAGAGAATTGGAGGCCGTCAAAGGCTTTCTGGTATTCATTCCGCTGCAAGTGAATCGTCCTCCTTCAACATCTGCCGCAGCCGGTCACGACCGCGGGCCAGCCGGGTGCCTACAGTAGGTGCAGGCAGGCCCAGAAGTTCAGCAATTTCTTTGATGGAATAACCCTCGTAATAGTAAAGATGGATAACGGCGGCGTACTTCTGGGGCAGATTCCGGACAGCTTCCCGAAGCTCCTGAAAACGCTCGTCGGGAGATTCGTCCGCTGTCAGAGCGCCGTCCTCCAGGGGAAGGTTTTTCCGTTCCGCATTCCGGCGGAGATCGCAGCTGCGCTGAAGGGTGGTGCGGATGAGCCAGGCTTTTTCATGTCCGGCGTCCCGGAACGAAGGCGCGGCGGTCAGCAGTCGCAGGAAGGCTTCCTGAACAGCGTCCTCAGCGTCGGCGACAGGCAGTCTGGAAGCCGCCAGCCGGAGAAGCATGGGACTGTATTCCGTCACCACCCGGTCAATATCCTCGTGTGAAAGCAACGCACTCACTCCCTTCACCCATAACACGAACGGCGGCGGGGAAATTTTTCGTTACCCCGGAATTTTTTGTCGGCGCGGCATTGAGGGAACGCCGGAAATAGGCCGGAAATTCCATGAAAAAGCAGAAAAGTCCGTTTTTTTGTTATATATATATGATATTCGGCAAAAAGATTACAAAAATTCAAAAAAGACTGGTAAAATTTTAGGAAATATGTATAATAAGAGGGTAGGCAAAAGATAAAAACGTCCGGAAGGGCGGGGAAGGAGAGAATGGTGCAAAAACGAGAAATTGAAGAGCAGACTGTCAGGGGAGAGGAGGGCGTCGTAGCATTGCCCCGGACCATCCACCTGGTGCCCATGGACCATATCGATGGGCACCAGGGGAGCGCAGGGCGTCGTAGCATTGCCCCGGACCCTCCACCTGGTGCCCATGGACCATATCGATGGCTTACACG
>ERZ778514.440-NODE-440-length-39181-cov-5.513188_pt1 | contig 39181 bp, 36 predicted proteins | sample MGYA00510344_ERZ778514 | MGnify/ENA primary metagenome ERZ778514 (study PRJEB29527, sample SAMN07138968) | mouse gut metagenome | material: feces | host: mouse | place: China:Nanjing | collected 2016-01-25 ...
AACCACTTGTTGTACTCTTCATTTTCCAATCCCAAATTCTCTATTGAGTATTTGTCGGTTTTGGCAAAAACGGAATCCCCCTGGGCAATGAGTGTGTCAATCATACCCTTTGAACATGTAACATACCTCATGACAAGACTGTCATTGACTCCAAGACTGGATATGGTTGTAGATGAGTCATCTGCAAGTTTACCACTGTTTCCATGACAGGAGCATAGTCCTGACATGATGAGTGCTAATGCCGCTAATTTATTCTTCATATTTGTACACAAATTATTCAATGTCAATTCTCGAAACCTCGTCCACGTTATTGATACTCGAAATGGACTGCATGGCATTCTCCAACTCACTTACCGAATGGACTGCGAAATCAACAGAAGTCTCTACGATGCGGTCAACGGTCACGGTGCTGAGCCGTGAGATAGAGAGGTTCTGTTTCTCAGTGATGCATGCCACCACATCGCTCAACAGGTGATGGCGGTCAATGCCACGGATGCAGACACGGACGGGGAAGAGGAAACCTTCCTGTTCCTCAAAGTTGACGGCAACGATGGAGTCGCCTTGCTCTGAAGCCATACGGATGGCATCAGGACAGTTGCGTTTGTGCAGCGTGACAACTTCTTCTGCATCTTTGAAACCTATCACCTCGTCCCCCGGCAACGGATGGCAGCAGGAGCAACGGACGTATGGTATCTTTTCCTTATTGGCAAAATGACTACGGAGTATGCGCTTTGCCTTGTAGGTCAGCACGTGCTTCAACCATTCTTCCTCTGGCAGGGCATCATCGTCTGTTCCTATTTCCACGCAATCGCCACGATGCAGCACGGTCTTCACTGAGCAAAGCCTGCCGTTTATGCGGGCATACTCTGCATGTAGTCCCACCTCGCTGTGAATTTCAAAGGCAAAATCCAACGCCGTAGCATCCTTGGGCAGGATGACACCTTTACCCCGAGGTGTGAACACCATGATATCATCATTGTAGAACGATGCCGTAACTCCGTCCATATAGTCCATCTCGTGACTATGGTAAGCCACATCCTTCAGCACCTCCTTAAACTTCTTAAGCCAAGCCTTCACATTCTCCTCCGTTCTCTCAGCCGTACAACCAAGACGAGAGTTTCTGACCATTCGTTCAGACGAGATATGAATCTCCTCCCAACCGCCTTGGTCGTTGAGCAGCTTCACATGGAAGCTCTGATAGCCGTTCTCCTTGGGAGCATTGATATAGTTGGCCACACTCCCGGGACGCTCCTTGAAATAGTCAGACAGAACGGCATAGATATACAGGCTCAGTTTCTTCTCCTCTTGCAGGTCTATTGCATCATAAATGATGCGGATATAGTGCTTGCCATCCACGTGGTGGAAGTCGCACCCCTTGGAATGCATCTTGCGCCAGATGCTATAGGGCATACGGTAGCGCAGCTCTATCCTTACCTTGATGCCATTGTCTTCCAGTAGTTCACTGACTTTTGAAATGAAACATTCGAGGTTCTTCTCCTCTGCCAGTTTCATTTCCTTCAACATCCCTTCTATCTGCTCGTACTCGCGAGGGCAGCGGTAATGGAACGACAGGTTTTCCAACTCGGTCTTCACATGATACAGCCCAAGGCGGTTGGCAAGCGGGGCATAAAAGTAATCAGTCTCCCCGGCAATCTTCATCTGCTTGTCAGGACGCATACTTGCCAGAGTACGCATATTGTGCAGCCGGTCGGCAAGTTTTACCAAGATAGCACGCACATCATATTGTACCGATGCCAGTATCTGACGGTAGTTATCCACCTGCTTCGACTTGTCATACTTCTCCTTTTTCTGTTTGGTCACTACACCCACAAGAAAAGCCACATCCTCCCCGAAACGATCACGGATATCCTCGATGGTGTATTTTGTATCTTCCACCACGTCGTGCAGGAACGCCGCCATCACGGGATTGGCACCAAGCTCCAGTTCCTCAGCCACAATACGTGCCACAGCTATCGGATGAATGATATAAGGCTCACCCGTCTTGCGTTTCTGCTCCTTGTGTGCCTCCGCTGCCAGTTCGTATGCGTTGCGGACAAGCTGCATCTGCTTGTCATCCACTCGTTGAGCCAACATCTTGAAGATGCTCTCAACACCAGCCTCCATCGTGTTATAGTCAATTCTCTGCATAACGGATTTATTTAATGTTTATTACCAAAATTACAATAATGTCAGATTACTTATCATCCATCTCTGTCAACAGCACATCATGACAAGTATCGCCCTCCCAATAAGCCATGGGGTGAAGCTCGGCAGTTAGTTTGTTGTAGTTGGATGACAACTGACTAATCTGCTCCAATATAGTCAGTTTATTATCCACCTCATCCTGACTCTTGGCAAACACCAGATTCGTGAAATGCCGATTTTCATACATATAGTCTTCACTGTCAAAGCAAGGGTAGAGTTGTGAATCTTCACCCACATACACTCCGTCCTTAGGTATGCGCTTCCTTGCGTGTTCTATCATGTCTTTCACGCCATTGAATGATGCTCCCAAGACCTCAATGGTCTCATTGTTCTTAAACCGCTTCATAATTGTTCGTTTTAATGTGATGAGTAATTCAATTGACGAGAGGCAGGAACGTCATGCTCCCACCTCTTTATGTCATTGTCTTATAATACCCTTCTATTTATGACAACTCTTTTTGTGTCCGCAATGCTTGCAGTATGCCTGTTGCCATACATCTCCATTGGTGATGGGAGAGAACCCCGAACAACTACAACCGACCGTTCCTGTACAATGTTTCCCTCGAAATGTAACATTAGAACGATTGTAAGCACTGTCACTTTGAGGGCAGACCCACGTCTGAGACTGTCCATTGGCATAGACAACTGAAATTTTATCTCCTCTCTTCCAATACCATCTCCATGGGGTTGTAGGCCCAAGATAGAAGCCTCCGTTAGGTGTCATTGTCTTAGTTTCAGAATTATTCCGGTCCGTAGAGGCAGCGACAATCTGTATATTGAATGTTGAACCTGTTTGATTATTCGCAACAAAATAGATATGTCCATCGTTTCCTTGCTGGAAGCCCCCAACCATCTGTGCGCTTGCTATTAAGCACATAAACATCATTAATAACAAAATTCCAAAATGTTTCATTTCTATATACGCTTGATTTGTAACGCGCCCAACTTCAAGAATTAGGTAATAATATTTGCTCAATACTTGTCAATATGAGAACGCTTGGAATGTCCGCATTTACATGTCGTAGGGTCTGCGCCGCTCTTCGCTCTAAAATAGGGGCATTTGTTGGGACCACAATAATGACAGTGTCCGTCATCATTCCCTGCTACATGCACAGTGACATCTGATGTCACTGGCGCAACTTCAGCATTGGTAGTTTTCGCATTTACGTAAAGTGCATTGGCACCTACTAAAGCGATGAGAGCAAATGCAACTGCAAAAATCTTCTTCATTGTCTTATACCCTAATACGTCATCGGGCGCAACTTCTAAGTTTGTTATTATTGTTCCTTTGTCTATTTATGAAAGACAGTTAGGGCAAGTAACCCCTTGGGCTTTATTTTATCACAATTTTCTTGCTATGACTGCCTATCTTGATAATATACAACCCTCTGGACAGGTTCTCGATGCGGTTGGTCTTTCCAGAATAGACCTTGATACCATTATCTTTATACACCGTAATGTATGCCGCTTCATCTACCCAGACAGTTCCATTCTCAATATGAATACCAGGCGATTCGTCTATAACCTCAGAGATGCCTGTGACATCTTCTATCTTTGCCGTCATGCTGTAATACAATGCCTCCAACTGTCCATTTTTCCATTTTCCCTCATCTTCCACCCATGTAAAGGCTGCTACATAGAAGTCCCCTACAGTTATCGTTCCGTCTTCATTCATTTTCAGTATCCATGTGTCTGCCCAATCATCCGTTGTCTCATCAAACACATATATTGCATATAACGGACTGTCATTATCGGTATATTTCAGGATATTGTAGTATGAGACATCAATCTTTGCAGTACAATCTCCATTGTCATACAACTTGAATCCTCCGTCATTGTATTCTGTAAGGTCATCACCAAACATGGAAGTGATATAATACGATCCATTCTTCTCAGTAATAGTCATTTCGAATCCATCTTGATACTCCCTCGTGGGATTGTTCTCCACATGACTGGATGCAACCCTATAATTCCCAGACCATACTGTTGGTTCTCCTATGACTTCCTCATTTACGGTTATTGCACAGACAGCGGCAAGATTGTTGGAAGTTGTAGCAATGATGTTGGCTGTGCCGGCACACTTTGCTGTGACTAAGCCCTTGTTGTCCACGGTTGCGACGGTTGTATTGTCGCTCATCCATGTCACGGTTTTATCGACAGCATCAGATGGACTTACCGTGGCTGTCAATTGTAATGTTTCTCCTTCGGTGAGTGAAGCCTTGGATGCGCTGAGCGTTATAGAGGTCGGCTTTACATTCTCTTTTACCGATATGTTGCACGTTGCTTGTTTCCCGCTTCCGTCCTTTGCCTTACATGTAATGGTGGCAGTGCCGGCAGATTTTGCAGTAACAAGTCCTGTAGATGAAACCGTGGCAACAGACGCGTCATCGGATGTCCAACTAACACTTTTGTTGGTCGCCGACCTTGGGCTAACAGCTGCATTAAGTAGTGTGGTTTCTCCAACATACAGAGAAGCAGAAGTCTTATTCAGTGTTATACTTGTAACATATACCGTTGCAGACTCTACCGTCACCTTGCAAGTAGCATATTTCCCACTGCCATCCGCAGCACGGCATGTAATAGTAGCAGTTCCCGCAGACTTTGCCGACACAAGTCCGTTATTCACCGTAGCCACTGATGTGTTGCTGCTTGACCAGTTTACATTCTTGTTCGTAGCATTTGTCGGATAGACAGAGGCTGACAGTTGGTAGGTATTCCCTTCTTTCATACTGATGGACGATTGGCTCAGTGTTACACTTGTTACACTGACACTTGTCGATTTTACGGTGATCGTATAGTAAAAGTCCATAGTGCGATAGAAGCCATCAATGAAATAGCTACATTTAAAATACACTTTGCACGAAGATGTTGCCTTGATTCCCTTGACAGTGGCATTATAGCGAGTGGAACTGGTCACGGTGGCATACGAATTGTTCTCGGAATACCACTGATAGGTAACACCCGTTGACTGCATAAGTGTACGTTTGTAAGTGTCTGCCAACGCTATGGTTACGGTACTTCCTTCATAGACTGATGCTTCTCCGGCTTTTGCCGAAGCATTCGCCTTTTGAACTGTTGCAAATGCGAACAGAACCATTAGAATCATGGTCTGCAGATGTGTAGTAAATGTTCTCATTGTTGTTGTATTTGATGGTTTGTTTTAAATCTGTGGTGGTATTATTTTGCTCTCTTCAGCGCATACTCCGCCTTTCTCATATAGTCCTGAGCACGTTCTCGGGCATTCTTTGCTTTTCGAGCGTAATCTTCTGCCTTGTCCGTGGCATTCTTTGCCCGTTGCTGATATGTCTTCACACTATCGTAGTTCTTCCGCTTCGAGTAGTATTCAGCCTCTCTGAGATAACCTTGCGCTTGTCGGTTATAGTAATCGACTTCTTGCTCATAGCCCAATGCCTGCTTCGTGTAGTATTCCGCCTCACGCTGATATGATTGGGCTTGCTTGATATAGTAGTCATTTTGCGCCATAAGGGGCAGAAAGCCGAGCGTTATGATTATAATTGAGATTAACTTTTTCATGTCCTTTTCAGTTTGTTGAGTAAATAGGTCGAGGCGAAATCCAAGGCATTGATGATATGAGGGACAATCGTATCTGCCGATTCATCTGATGTCGTCTTGTGGTCATAATCCAATGAAACGCTACCACAGTCCAGTTTGACAGCCTTGATGAATTTTACGCTCCTGTTTGTCTCATTGATAGCTTCCGACAATAATTCAGTGTTGTACTCGTTTGCCTTTACTAAATGAGGGACACAGAAACGTATCATATCCTCATTTCTCCCAGTCATATAAAAAAAATGCCTGTCGTGGTAGATAAAATGCCAACCCATTGACGGAAACATTTCCACATGCCCACATTTCTTTTTGATTTCATTCACTATTTCTTCTTGTCTCATTGTATATTATTTAATCGTTATACTTTTGCATAAAGTTTCAACATCAGAGTGTGGAATAAGACCGATGTTTCATTAGTCATAAAGACCGTTGAATATGTTTCGCCCCCACACTCTTACATCAGAAACCGGATAGTTCAATGGGCTTTCAGACCCCGCATTCGCAATGATGGCTCATGATGTAATGATGTTGTTTAATTAAAGTTTTAGACTATGACCTACGTTGGAATCGATGTCAGCAAGGCGACTTTCGTTGTCGCTTATTCGTCTGCCAAGACAGGCAGGACAAAAACATTCAAGAACACGGTAAAAGGTGTACATGAGTTCATCCAGACCATTTCAGCAGCCGAACACCACTGCGTTTTGGAAGCCACCGGCAATTACAGCGCATTGCTCGTTTACCTGCTCTCCGAAGCCGGGATTACCGTCAGCCTTGAGAATCCGCTGAAGATAAAGAACTTCGCCCGTGTCATGCTATCCGTCACCAAGACGGACGAGATTGATGCCCGTCTGATAGCCCTGTACGGCGAGAGGATGCAGCCGGCTCCTTACAAGTTACGCAGCGATTCAATCCTCATCCTGAAGCAGAAACGCACGGTACTGCGCCAACTCAAAAAGCAGCTTGTGGCAACGCACAACCTCAAAGGTTCCCTGGAGGTTCTTCCTTCTTTCGACCCTGAATGCAAGAAAACCATCGAAAAGACGATTGCATTCCTCGAAAAGCAAATCAAGGCGATGGAAGAGAAAATCACTTCCTTGGCGCAAAGTGAGTACAAGAAACAGATGGACTTGCTCACTTCCATCAAAGGTATTGGTGTCACGCTGGCAGCCGCACTCATTGTAGCCACCGGAGGATTCTCCTACTTTGATAATGCCAAGCAACTGACCCGTTATCTAGGCTTGTCGCCTACTTACCAACAATCCGGTACGTCAGTCAATGTCAAAGATCACATCAACCGAAACGGGGATTCAAACCTCAGAAGCCAACTCTATGTGGCGGCATTCTCATCGTTCAGGTGTAATACCGAGTGCAAGGCATGTTTCGACCGTTTGCGGTCTAATGGCAAGCCGGGCAAGGTGGCGATCGTCGCTGTCGCCAACAAGCTCGTAAGGCAAGCCTTCGCGGTAGTCACGCAAGGAAAACCGTATGTCGATGGGTTCAAGTCCGAAAAGACATAAATACTCATCTGCGGAGGGAACGCCATGCGGCAAGGGGCTGAGCAGTCAGCCCCGACGAGCTTTCCATGCACGACAACCTGCATGATTATGCTAATTATCGTTAACCGTATTCATTTTTCTTATTATAGTTCATATTCAATAATATTTATTATACTCTTTATGGTATATGAGCGTGATTAGTAACCATATCTATCAATAAAAAAACTGCACCTAATCAAACTTGTTGACTGGTGCAGTTTCTAACTCGTGTGTTGTATGTCTCAATCCAGCATCACAAATGCCGCCCAATGGAACGGGTCGGGATATTTCTCCCGGATGATTGATTTCGTTTTCTCAAATGCCTTGCGTTTGTTCCAGTTGCATTCTTTGGAAGCCATTTGTTCATAGAATGTAGTCATAAACTCTGTAGCCACCTTGTCGCTGACACTCCATAGAGCCATGACCATAGTGCCAACACCGGCTTTTTTGAAGGCACGCTGCAAACCGTAAAGACCTTCGGAAGTAGCCTTGCCTTGGCCCGACTGACAGGCAGAGAGCACAACCATCTCCGTGCCGCTCAGGTCGAGGCGAGCTATGTTGTTGGCTGTTAGAATACCTCCCAACACTCCATCAGGCAAATCCTTACCCCTCCATGCCGCATTACCTCCAGAGAGGACAATGCCAGAGAGCATCATGGCATCAGAATAGCCTTTAAGGTAATCTACATGGGCGGCACGTTCAGGAGTATAATAGAATCCATGAGTGGCTATCTGCAACAATTGCGGCGCATTTCCGTGCATACTGAGGAACGACTCCTCAGTTCCCTCCATTCCCATTCGGGGTGTTACCTGCCACTTGCTGGCTTTCAGCAGAGACTCAATCTGCATAATCTCCTGCTTGGAGCCAGGAAGTTCACAGAAGACAGAATCCCCACGAACCATGTCGCCACGCATAACCAACAAATCTGTCAAATCATATTTCTTCGCCTCCTCAACCATTGCTGTCGGTTGAATGTCGTATTGCAGTCCACCATATAACACCGCAGAATGCGGTGCAAATGCCAAGACTGGCGACTGCGCCTTTACCAGTTCCCTTGCGGAAGACAACCTTACGAAGTTGTAATGGTTTCCCAATAACGAACCGTCAGCCAGAGGCAATGACTCTAATGACACTTGGAACAGCAGTTGTGAAGGGACATAATAGACTGTCGCACCTTCTGCTATGTGCTCTTTCAATGGTTCCCACAACAGTTTCAATACCTCTGGGGCATAGTCCTGATTGTAATACATATCCGGTCGGGTGACACCCAACGAGTCAATCTGCCTTTCAGCAAAAAGGTATTTCACCAATGGATATTTATCCTCCTTGTTGATGATATAGGCTGCATATTTTCGCCCTACAGTTTCTGATACATAATCCGTAAAGTCCAGGAGCACTTCATTGAACTTCAAAGCACTCTTAACTGTCGCATAGTCTATATCCATGAAACGTGTGATATTGCCGAAGCTTCGGCATCGTTCAGCTAAGCGAACCGCCAATCGTTCAGCCCGTTGGGACATACTTAATATGCTGTCGGCATGATGCGCATAGTCCTTTTCCCACTCCTTGATTTGTTTCTTCATCAAGGTAAGCAGCATATAGTCTTTCATGTCATCATCAGTACCTTCTTTCTTTACCACGTCAAACAACGAGCGTTCAGACTCCAGCAGAAAAGACTTCGACATGACAAGCGCATCGTAGCAGCTTGCGGTAAACTCGTCCTGGTATCTGTTGGCTTCAATGGCGTATGGTGTCATCATCGTGAACAGTGAAGACACTGGCGACCACAAGTTCTCACGTTCCTCGACACTCATCATCGGAATACGCTCCTTCATTAACGCTTTCAACCTGAAAGCGGCATCCGTATAGTGTGTGCAACCAGCATCAAGATGTTTGGAGAATCCCTCTGCATTGGCGAGCATCATTAGCGCATTGATATACTCCATGCTCTTTTCTCCATAAAGTAGCTTTGTGTAATCCGCATAGAGCTTATAATGCTTTTCAGACTCATCATACATGTCAAGGCGATGTTCCGTTCCTCCCATGGATGCAAGGAGCATTATCCTGTTCTCTTCCGTTTGGGGATATTTCGATGCAAGTATTTCATCTGCTTTTTTATAGTCTGCGAGAGCTGCGGAGTATTCTTTGAAGCCATTATGGCAGCGTGCCCGAACCAAATACATCTGGCACAATTCCCTAGGCTCTTTCATCCTGCTTTCACTCTTAAAGAGGGAGTCTATACATGCAAAGCAATTCTCCTTGTCTCCTTTCAGTCTATAGATGTCTGCCATCATACTATATGGAAGATAATACGCATCTTCCTCTGGGTTCATCTGCTTCTGGTATTCTTCCAACACTTTGCGACCGTATGCGATGGCATCGTCATATTGCCCCATGGCAATGTATAGATTTCTCAGCTTGTTATATGCCAGATGTTTACTTGCCGCAAATGTGTCTTTGTTGTCCCCTTCAGCCAGTTCCTTTCCCTTTATATACCACTTCTCGGCTAATTTATACTGACCTTTGGATTTCGCCTCGTCACCTTTTTGAAGGTAGTATGCAAATTTCATTTTCACATCTCCTGCCTTTTCCACTAACGAGTCCATGGAAGCCGAAGTGGAGCGTATCAGTTTCATGTCACCCGTGGTGTTACCCAGAGACCACAACTCCTTCAACACATCCATCTGCTTGTTCACCTTGCCATTTTGATTTGCCAAGACAAATGCCTGATAGTAAACTCGCTTTGCTTCGTCAAACTTGCAAAGGTGTGCTTTTACCGATGCTATGCCAGAGAGTACATCTACTTCTTCAGACACCCTACCCAAATCCCTGAACCCATTCAAGGCTTTTTCATACGAAGAAAGCGCCTCGTCATAACTCTGTGTCATCGCATATTGCGCTCCCTCAAAATACCATGAGAGAGGAATCTTTGTCTCTGCGTATTCTTTTACCTGACCGTCAGAATAGGGAAGTATTTCTGATATGAGTTCCCTTCCACGCTTATAATCGGCACGTCCTTGTTCATCGCGCTGGATAAATTCGCAAGCATACATATAGCCATTCATAGCATAGAGATGGCCGACGTCTTTTCTTTCTGTATCATTCAACTTACCTTGAAGCAAACTCTTTCCCAAGAGATACCCTTCTTTATACCTGCCAAGCAATTCATAACACTGACATGCCATTGTCTGACTACAAACGTACACTTGCCGCTCGCCTTCGTTGCGTTGCTGCTTGGTATTCTCTCCAACAATAAGAAACAACTCAAGTGCTTCTGCCTTCTTGCCGGCTTTGTTCAGTTCAAATGCCTGATACATTTTAGCAGTCACTTCTTCCTCTGACAGGGTCTGGGCTTCTATCTGCAGTGTCATGCAGAAAAGCATCAATGCGAATACTATGATTCTATTCATCTGGATTTACTTTCTTCTCGATATTATACTTTATGGTATCGTTGCCCGTACTGTCTGCTGGGGCAGGGCTGAACACTTCATCCCCTCCACGCATCTGCTCCATAGGTGCCCCGTTACAGTTAGGAGATGACTCATAATCAAACATTGGCTTGATGGCAAAGAAGCCTACAACAAGCACAGCTGCCACACCAGAAATCCACAGCCATATCTTCTTCTTTGACCGCACTGGCTCTGTTGCTGCAACCTCTGGAGCAGGACAATAACATGCTGCACGTTCAGTACCTGTAGCGCGATAAGCAGCTGCTCTCCGTTCCTGTTCATACTGTCGTTGGAACTGTTTTAGTGCCTTTAGTTTATCCTCACGACTTCGGATGCAGTCTTTCACGTCCTGTGTAAACTCCAGTTGTTCCTTCTTCTCTTCATCTTGTTCCACCTCACGCAAGAACTCCGTCTTTTCGGCATCATCCATGCGGTTAAGCAGGTAGTTGTCTATTCTGTCTTGAAACTTTTCGTCCATATTTGTAGTCCTTTTATGAGTTCAACTTTCTCTTGTATATTTCCCTCGCTGATTTGCGCAAAGAGTTCATGCACTTGTTCTTCTTCGTCTTCAAGGCATCGTATGACTCTATTGTCGGCATTTCCTTCAGGATAGTCTCCAGTTTCTTCTCTTCGTAATAGAATTTAGTGAGTATCTGGCTGCACCTTGGTGACATGTGTGATATGACATCCGCTATAATGTCAAGCATCAAGTTCTCGCTCGAATCATAGAGCATATCTATATAATCGTTGGGGTCGAACCCTTCAGCCCTTAGCAACCGTCCTAATTCAGTTTCGGGGTCAGCATATACAGGATGCTCACGTCCGTATTCTAAATACTTGTTGCGTGCTATGCTCATAAAGTAGGTGAGGATGCTGCCGTTCAGGGGCCTTTGGTCTTTCCCCATCACGATTCCATCCTCCACATAAATTTTTCTTCTTTCAATGTTTTCCCAGAAGGCTATGAAGGTGTTCTGCAGTATCTCTGCCGCTGCATTTTCTTCAGCGAAGAACACACCTCTATAGTTGTCCCAAAAGTAATCGGAGCAATATGCGTATAACTCGTACTGAGTGCGCCGCCTTTTGTCTACCATACCCGCTACAAGTCGTGCTTCGTTCTCTTGTATGGGGGCTCTGAATTGTATTGTTTTTGCCATTACTGTATGATGTCTGTTATTCTAAATCTATCGGTCTCGCCAGTCATTACCGGATATTGAGGTCTGCTGCCCGTATTGGAATTGACAAACATTCTTATTCTTCTAAAGAAATCATCGTTGTCATTTCCTGTGCTTTCCTTTACCTTATTATATATTGCGTAGGTAAGTTTGCCCACAGCCGGACTTTTCATTTCAATGTTCACTTGGTCACTTTTGCAGGCACTGATGGTAATCCACCTTTCCTTATTCACCTGGGCATTTAGATTTACATCCGTCTTGCCTTTATCAGTAGAAGCTCCCCAGATAAAGGATTTGATGGCTTCGAATATGTCTTCCACGCCACGCACCACTTCATCCTCATCACCACGTGTTGCATCACCGCTATGGCAAGCATCTATTACTACCAGCATCTTGCCCGTATCTCCTATCTTGTCTCTGATGGCATTCAGATAGTAGTTCACCTCGTCATCCGTGAGGTGTTTCTCTCCTCTATCTTTCTCACATGGCTTTCTGTATGCATCGTATGGAATCCAACACTCGTCCAGTCCGTCCTTCTCATCATTATGCACATCTTTCATCTGTTGGCCATGCCCGGAGAAATGTACATACACCATATCCCCACGCCCGGATTGCGATGCCAATGACTTGAAGGCATTCACAATAGCCGCCTTCGTCGCCTGCTGATTCACAAGCTTCTTGACATTACCAGTCTTAAACTTTGCGTTTTTAAGCATCTCCTCTACAAAAGGCACATCCTTGTCACCATTAATCTTCCCCCATGCCTTATCTTCCTGTTGACCGATGCCAATGACAATAGCTCGCCGTGTCTGAGCAGAAACTGCTACTGACACGGTGAGCATAATATATACTATAGTTATGTAATGCCCAATGTTCTTTATCATCAATTTACTCCTTGTTGAATATCCTGTTAATATCCTTTCCGTCCACTACCATTGGTATATCCTTCTGAATGATACATTCTTGGTCTGGCTTTAAAAAAATAATCTGCAAATTGGCATCTGTCATTGCCAACTTATGCAACAAAGTCCCAACGGATAGGTAAAGCATGAAATCCCCATCGCAATAAATACTTTTATCGGATATAAGAGATTCATAGGCTTCCTTAAAATTCTCAACTATCCAATACGTCTGTTCTTTCATTTTTTCAGGGGTGATGCTTTCATTGACGTTTTTCCATTTTTTCAGTTGAATAACGAAATAGACTGTATTCGATTCCTTCTCATACATAATGTCTCGGAATCTCCAACTATCCCACATATAAGTAGGGCAGATTCTGCAAATCTGTTTTACTGCGTATTCGATTTCAGACGTAGTCCTTTCACCATTGCTTTGCGCCATGGCTTGAAATGACAAACAGCAGATGATGCCAATAAATAGAATTCTGAGGTACTTCATATGCTATTACCCTTATTTGTGCCGGGCGCAACTTCTATGTGTTTTGTTTTTATGATTATCGAGACTTCCAAGTAACCTTGCCCTCCCTAATAAATGCTATACATACAGTGCGTCACCGATGATTGGGGTGACGACTATCAAAACAACAATCAAAATCTAGTATGATTTCCGAATTTTTCCACGACCATCACATCGTGTACATTTGATTTTCCCATCACCTCCACATGTCGGACAATTTACCCAACCATATTGAGGGAACCAGGCACCATAGCTATAATACTGGCCTGTAACTTGGTATACTTGATGATAGTTTGCATTATAAAATGGATAATACTTCCATGAGGCTTGATAATTGTTACATCCAACTTGACCATTCCCATCACAACTTGAACACTCTGCCCAACCGTCTTGCTTGATAGTAATAGAAACCTCTTCATTACCACAAGTAACGGTTACAGTTCCACTTCTGGGAGAACTATTGTTTTGAGAACATGAAACCTTTATTCTTGAACTATTTATAACGGTCGCACTAAGCCAATTTTCATCATCACTCACAGATAGGTTCTTTCTACTATTATTTGATATACCAATATATTCATAATCGCTTGAAGTTCCAAATCTTACGGTACTATTTGATGCACTAAAGTCCGTAGGATCTCCCCATTGCTTCACAGATATTTCTCGTGAATCCCCATTGTTTGAAATAACAGTAATTGTTCCTGTTCTAATTTTTCCATTATTCTCAGGCAATGTGATATGGAGTTTTCCATTTTGAATTTTCGCTTCTGCTGTTAACCAATCAGGTGCATCGGAAACAGACCATGTAGTACCATCCGTATTAACATCAACAGAATAGCAATAACCCTCCTCTGTTCCTTCTTCGGCCACCACTATGCTATTAGGCGAAACAGTGAAGTAGGATGCTAATCCGGAATTTTGTTTAACAGATATGCGTTTTTCAAATTTGTCACTTTTTACTAATATCACCCCTGTTCTTTCACCGCTCTCATTGGTTTTTGCTGTAATAGTTAATTTCGCCTTAAAGTTGTTTCCGTTTTCTGCCACATTCTTTTTAAGTACAATCCAATCAGCATCTGAAGATATGTTTAGATTCATACCGTCCGTTTCAACAGAACATCCAAATTCTCCTGTACCGTATTTGTCAAAAGAATAAGAAGAATTACTTACTGTCAAGAAAGTAGACAAACCAGACTCTTCCTTTACGGAAACATTGAACTCCTTTTTCCATAAGTTTATTCCAAACAACGTAGTGTATGCATACAAATGAACGGTGGCATTCCGAGAATCTCCATGATTTGGTGAGGTTTTTATAACGAGAGAACCGTTTCCAATAGTTGCCTTAATCCAATCTTCTGCTACATAAGCTTGAACATTTTCACTAATTGCATCGGTTGATATATCACATGTGGCGGTGCCGCCTTTTTTCCAAAAAGCAACATCGCTATCAGAGGATATATAGGATGAGGAATGATAATTTATATAGCAGAGAACAAATGCAGCAATAAGTATTGCGGTGCATATTGTTATAAGCTTAACAATCCTATTTCTTTTTTTATCATTCAATGATTTTCGTACTGTCTGTGAGAAGATGCCTTGCGGATATTTATAAAGATACCTTTCTAATCCCTCTATGGTATGTTGGTTTCTTCTATAATACTCCCTTTCTTCTTGTTGATCTTTGATTTCTTTTATTCTTTTCTCGGCTTCGCTACGCCATAAACCATCACTGCTAATAGAAAGGTACTGTTCATACGTAATTGCACCCGTTTGACATGAAAAAAAGATTCGTCTATCCTCTATCAGAAGAGATATGAGTTTTTTTGCTATTTCTTCTTTTACTCCAGTAAATGGCTGGCCATCAAAGACTCTCTCATATAATAAAGAGGAATTACCTTTTGTAGCCACAACCGCTTGTTTAAGTAAATCTCTTGAAATAGACAGGTGGTTACAGCAGTCATTGATTGTCAGTTGATCTATACTTTTAAATTCCATGAGCTTTTATTGATTAACAATTCGGTATCCTTTATGTGTAAAACGATGAACTTGGCTATTCATAACCAATTCAATCGAATCATCCGTAATTGCATATATGTCATCATACTGAATGGGAACTAACATTTTGTTTGTCTCCGTATTATAGATTCCATATTTTCCGTCTTTCTTGCATATATAACTATTGTCACATATCATAAATATGTCACTATAATCGAAGTGCAACACTTTCTTGATTTTAAACCGTCCAACTTTACATAATCCCATTTTGCCTTGCTTGTTCTGAATCGCTCTATACTTTTGGGATTTGTCTCCGTCTTGTATATTATAGATTTTCTTTATTAGTGGAGAATGAAATAGACTAGAAAGCAAAAGAAACAAAATTGATGCTAAACAAATAATTATGGGAACACCTACAAACCCCGTATCTATATAGGAACCCCAATGCGGAGAAAAATCATCATCAAAAAAACTATGCGGCTCTATCATGTCTATTTTTAATAAGATGTGTTCAATTCCTGTTACATGAATTGCCTGACTATCGGAATATTGCTCATATATGTAGTGTTCGGTATTACAATAATAAATTACCGATCCAATAGTAAATAGACAAATAAAAAGAATCCCAAAGAGAAAGCATCGAAGAGTTGAATGGGTTTTATACTTCTTTTTTTCATTAAATAGAGCCATATCTATCCATGACATTTTCTTTCTACAGGAACTAATCTGTGCTTTTCTTGCTTCTTCATCTCTCTTATTGGCGCGAAATATCTCGTCCATTAATTGCCTTTGGCGCACTCTTACTGTATCTGCCAAATCACTGTTTGGATTCTCATTCAGGAATCTTTCACAGTCTTGAAGATTGAAATTATCTACGTTCTTAATTTGCATAATATTATTTTATTTCTGAGGTTTCTGACTTGTGAATAATAAATGTGTCTTCAGCTATCTTTTTATCACAATACCATATTGATATTGTATAATTACCTGCCTTCCAATGCCCTGGTTTCTCATTACCCCAACCGCTTAAGGTCAAAGTATTTTCCCCCGCTGTAATTTTATAACTGTCACCACTTGAAACAGTGGAATATCCTTCCGTTTCAATCTTAAAATACAATGTCACATGATCGTCTTTTGCACCGACATATACAATTTGGGGTTCCAGATACATTGTATTAGCATCAAAGATAGTTTCACCATATTCCGTTTCTATTTTAGAATCTTTATATACATTCCCAACTTTAATATCTCTTACAATAATAGGGGATTTAAGCACAGCATTTTTGTAATCGTAATATTCTTTAGAGATACTATCCGCCGAATTCGAATTATGAAGAAAACTTATGCCAATTTCAGAGCGGTTTTTGTATTTTATTCCCAGAAAGGCAACCACTCCTAATAGTAATCCTACAATTATTAGTAGCACATACTTAAATACGTTGGTTATTTTTAATCGGCTTTCTAAGTCTTCTCGTTGAGTTTGCAAAGAACGGTTTTTCCATTCTATTCGATTTATCTCTTCTTGCTTATTGACAAGTTTACGAGCAACATCAAGATTTTTACTTTTATAGTCCTTTATTCCCGAATATTTTTTAACGAACTCCATGTAATCGGGAATGGTAGTGCATGAGTCAAACTCTTTACTTTCACGTTCCCTTATTTCCTCTAAAAGAGCATGATACCTGTCTTGGAGTTGCTTGTCATTAGGGTTTGCGGATAGTATTTTCTTACATTCCTCTAATGTTAGGCTCTCGATATTTTTGATGTTCATATATGACGCATTTAAAAACTAATTTTTATCGAACCATTTACTTATCGCCAAGCACAAGGCATAAATCCCATATTTGTATTTTTGAATGAATTTTGCTATATCCTCTGGTACTATTGCATCAATTATATAAATAACGACTGTCCCAACAAGCAGAACAATGACTAAGGCACCGACCCACCAAAGAATTGTATCTACTATACTTTTCTTCTCTTTACATGTTGATTTTTGAGAAGAATGATAGGAAATCTTGTCGGTGCGCTCACTATTATGAGAAACATTTACTTTTCGATGATTATTCTTCTTTTTAGGAGAAGTCTTCACCTTATCTGTTGGAACATTATCAGCAAGAGCTTCTTTAACAGGTTTATTGCTTTTCGATTCGTTTTTATCAACCTTTATTACACCTTTTGCTAGCCCTTTCATCCGATTCTTTACTTCGATGCTATGTTCCCCATAAGGATAGCGATTTAAGTACGCCTCACAGTCAGCGATAGTGAAATCATCCAAAGTTTTTATCTTGAACGGATTCATTTTTATTTGGCTGCTTGTTTGATAGTCACTGAATCTTTCTTTTCTCCAAGAATGAGTTCTATAGTCGCAATTCTTTCTGTATTTACATCATTCTTTTCGCAACGAAGTGTGATTGAAGTAGCATCTTCCGAAATTCCTTTTATCCATTCGTAATTATCAATATTTGTTCTAACCCGAGGTATATCGCTCTTCCATACAATAACTACAGAATCTTTTCCTTTTGCTGGCACTTCAAAAGTATTTGTCATTACATTAAACTGATAAGGTTTTTCTATCGTCTTTACAATAGTGTCGCATAAGATACCTTCATGATTCCCGAATAAAGAAACTCCACTCTTAGAATTGTGCCACAGATATGCTATCATCAACAAAAAGATACCACATACAATCATAAGAATTTTATTCGTTCTTCTTTCCTTTGACAGAGCCTTTTCTATTTCTTCTATATGAAGATCACAATAATGCAATCTATTTCTTAACTTTTGTAGTTCTTGACCTTCCATATCACTGTGATTTTCATCATTATACATATTTACTCTGCTATTCTCTGTTTCGCAGTCAATGCATATTCCATTTTCTGTAAAAGCATTTACATATTTGTGGCATTGTGGACAGATGCGTTGTACTTTTGCAGTCTTATTAGCAACGTGTGATGACAGACAATTCATAAAAGGTGATTTCCTACTTGTTGCTTCTGACATTTCTTCATTATCAATCAACAATGACATTTCTGTAAATGACAACGCTGCGGCAACAGCCTTTTCCCTGTCTCCATCCCCCAATGATAAACATTGGAAAACATCGGTATTCAGCATGGTGGAATACTCATTTTGTTCTGCATAAATATAACTGGTAACATCATTGTTAATTGAATGTGTCTTGCTAAAATGAGAATCGCCTTCTTGACAATACCAATATGTTGCAACCTCTTTTTTATACAGTTCTCGGAAAAAACTTATATCAAATGAAGGTATGCTAAAATTTCTATCATCAACATCCGAGTAGATAATAGAGAAAAAGCCTTTTACCGAACGCCCTTTGATATCAGTATTGAAGGAACTGCACAACAATTCATTTTTGCAACATATTCCCCAAGCAACGACATCATGGCATTTATACAACACCCATCTTGGAGTATCTAATCTACTCTCTAAAATTGGAGCAACCATATTGCGTAGGATAGAAACAATATTCTTACCCACATTACTTGGAATGCAAAAATCCCTATAATCAGGCTGCTCACCACGTGTATAACAATAACTTCCTATTTTCATATACTTATAATAAAACAGCAATCTTACCGCCTCGATAAAAAGAAATTCTATCTGGTGTAAATAGCCTGTATGTTAATGATTTAAACTGTTCTGCTTCCTCAGCTCCACTAGATAAATCGTCTATATCCTGAAGCAATGCGAATAGGATAGGAAGATGTACGTTCCCTCCCGTATTAAGGCATAATGTTCCTGTTAAATTTCCGTGATCATTGCGCAGATTTTTCCCTAATGTAACCGATGTGACGCCTACAATCATATCGTTGTGAAGGGAAAATACTGTAGGCAGAAGAATCTTTAATAATTCTTGTCCTGCTTCCAATTCTCTGTCACTGAATATGTCTTTTTTTGTAATGGATAGAAGAATCGGAACATTCCTATTTAGTCTTTGTGAACACTCCTTTATTAACGATTCTATATAATTGATTTTATTTCGTGCTTTAAGCTGCGACTGAAATGAAACATTTCCTCTATGTTCTATTTCTAACTGTTGCGGATCCAAAGCTGACAGCAGTGTGTCACCATCGATAAGAAAAATGATACAACTGGAGTCTTTAAACGTATCAAACAACTCTTCTGAGTCATCTATATCATTGTCCGACATTCCATCTAAAGCACCTCCACGGTAATCATAAATGGTAAAGTTCCCTTTGGAACTACCATCAATTTTCAATTCAAACGGATAGGTGATGGTATCAGTACTACCATCTGGCCATTTACCACTCGCCATCTGCTCAATACCGCGATTAAGCCTAAGTTGTTGCTGTCTATGCATACTTGTTGCAGATATAGTATGCCCGTTTATAGATATTCCTTTTGCCAACAAATGGCTCATTGTATATAAATAGCAGGTTTTTCCAGACCCACTAAGTCCTAAAAGACAGATATTCATTATTCTTTTGATATTTAATATTCTACAATAACTGATGAAGAGTTCCGGTCAAGAGGCAACTGTATAGCAGAAAAAGCACTAATCCATTCCGCATCCTTACAAAAGGTTTTGACAGAAATTGCATTTGCAATGCCATAATCCTTTCGATAATTCTCAAATGTATGAGATAGCAGATGATAGTTTGCTGCACCTCCGCAAAAGATAATGCTTCCAATATTATTCCAGCGCCATTCTGTCTTCTGTACTAAACAGTTGCAATAATCTAAACATTTATATAGATAACGCGCCATTTCTGCATCGAATCTGTTCTGAATGTTAGTTTTACCTTTAGTCATATCTTTGAATATTGGTAAGGGGTAATAGTTGCTATGGTTGTGAATCAAATTCAGCTTTACTACATCACTCAAATATTTACCAAATAAAATTCTTTCGGTATCTGAAACATCCAAGGTAAAGTCATACCCAACAATATCAGATAAGTCAATCTCCTTAAACCCTAATTTCTCATTTATATGGAATGAGACTTGTTTTCCATTAGCCACTATTGAAATCTTAAGGGCGGTATGTCCAAGATCAACAATCAATGAAGGAGTTTGATTTGGCACATACATTGAGGATATTGCCTCAGAAGAACATACACAAGTAACCTCAGAAAAGGTGTCCAACGCTAATCTTGCAATAACAGAGTCTATAACTTTTCTTTTATATTTGTACTCGTATATAGCTTTCTCAATGTTATTTCTTGATGTTGCATCATCAAACAGCAGAACTGCGCCAACCATACTTTCCGCATAATGTTCCTCAGAAGCATTCCTTATCGTTGAAAAGATCTTTTTTATGATTTTTTCTTTAAAAGGACTCTCATTTATCTTAGAGACAACACCGTCAACCCCCATTGCCGCAAGTAAAAGAACTTGGTGTCCTATGTAAACTTCATCATTGGACACGACAACTCCATGTGGCATATAGGAGTATGATAAGCCTTCATTATAGACCAATCTCTCAGGCTTATTGGATGATGTATTGCAGACCGCAGCTTTTATCTCTGCCTGTCCTAAATCTATCGCAGTCCATTTCATATTTTGTCCTTTCCGTAAATGTATCTTTTATAAATTGCAATTGTTTTTTGAGCTTGCTCATAATCTCTCTGTTGTGAAACAATTCTTTCCACTATAAGTTTATAAGACTTTGCAATAGTATCATAGGGAGCCGCTTTAGGCTCTGATATATACCTCATCGCATTGTACTTTTTTAACCAGTATGTCTGCTTCTTTTGTGCTATAGACACCAAATCAGAAATAGTTGTTTCTGAAGATGCATTCAGCCGATCGACAATACCATAACCATACTCACCACATACTCTTTCGAGCTCTTCTGTGAATTCATCATCAACTTTTACTCTTCCCTCGTAGATGGACATCAGCAATGACATTTCCTTTATATCATGCATTTCATCCATCACGCTTAGTACATTGCTTTTAATCTTGTCTATGATATCTATGAGAAGTGAGTCACATGTCCTCTGTCTGTCTTGGTTACAGGCCTCCAACATACTCAATACGCCACGTTGCGCTTTAAGTATCGAAGAACGGTCTCCAAAGTGTGACCTGAGTAAAGTCATGAAGGTCGTAAATCCGCTTTTTGCTCCCAATATTGTAGTGAGTTTTTCGTTGCTCGTTTCAGGATTAGAGCGTAAAGCCTCCATACAGACATACGAGCCATAAAGACCGTATTTTTCTAACAACCTCTTTCGCTGCAATGGTGGTACCGTTATTTCTTTAGTGTCACGTATAAAAGCATCAGCATTTACAAATAAACGCAACATGTTTTTGTCATCCAAAAGTTCGCACAAGGATCTGAATGTATTGATGTCATCTTCGGAAATGTTTGCAGAAGCCAACCCCATTAAAGCGGAAACAGGAAGAATACGAAAAAGAGCCCTCCTGACATCATCTCTGGATGTTAATGTTCTCAATATAGATGTTGAGGACACTTCTACAACATCTACTCTATTTATAACCGACCAATTCAAGTCTGGTTTCGACAATACACCAAGAGAATTGAGCGGAGTAATGCTGTAAGAGTTGCTCACGTCTGACATTTGAAACTCATTAATCAATTTTAGACTATTCTCAGTCAGGCTTTTCGTGAACAGAAACACCACAGCATCAGGATTAACTTGTTTAAGGAACTGTTTGGTGTTTTCAGAATCAACCTTGCTTGTAGCATCAAGTCCAGGAGTATCGATAATGTTGATGTGCTTTAGCATCTCGTCAGATGTTGCCACTTCAATATATGCCACTTTGGTTTTCAGAGACTCCTCGCCAGCATGAGAAGCCCACTGCGCCCATTGCTCACGAGATACGTTTACTTTATTCCCATCCTTGAAATGGACAGTAATCGGAGATTTGTCATCTCCATATTTTAACCAACTGACATTGAACGTTTCTGCTTCATGGCCAGTACGAACAACCTCCGGCTTTCCGAGAATTGCATTAACAAGAGTTGACTTTGAACTACTTATTCGACCGACAATCGCCAACTGCATAGGTTCTGTCATGCGTTTCCTCACATTCTCAATGGCTGCATGGATATGAGTCAGTTGAGGATGTTTGTCTGACAACAGTGTACATGCCAACAAGCATTCTTCTATTTTGTTGTATATAAAATCGTTATTCTGCATTGTCAAATGGATTGCTGTAGAGTAACTTCATCTGAGAGGAAAGCGTATTAAGGAATTTCTCACGTTGTTCAAGAGCTGCCATTTTCTCCTTGAAGACCTTTTCATTTGCTCGACTTTCAAGGATTGACTGTTGGATAGCCTTCATTTTTTCTTCTGTCTCAGACAACATAATTTGAATTGTCTGCAACAGGTTCTGATGGTATTTTGTAAACTGGGTGTTGGCTTGATTGCGCAAGTCTGTTATTGCCAGATTTATCTTAGGCAAGACTTGTTGACGAATCATCAATTTCTTCTGCTGCTGACTTTCTTGCTTCAATCTTTTCCATATTAAAGCGGCAGCACTCATAATGCCAACTGCCCATCCAATACCGGGAATTAGGAAATCTGCTCCTATTGCCAAGGCTCCTGCTATAATACCCCCTTGGGCAAATTTTCCAGCCAAATTGAACGCCAACTGAGTGTTGAATGCGCTGTGGGTACGCAGCTCATCAGAAATATTGATACCACCGTCAGCAAGAACGCCCGAAATCTTTTTCTCAAGCGTCTTTGAAATCTCGTCAATTGCTTTTTTTGTGGTTTGATTCACATTGTATGACAACTCCTGAAACTCATCATTAATTTGCGCAACAAGCCATTTCCCGTCATTGTTTAATCCGTTCTCGCTGTCTATAAGATTGTCAAACGTGGTTGTTGTCAACAATGTGCCTTCATGGGATATTAAGTTATTAACTTCATTTCTTGCGTTTTCAAATAGGGAGTTCACTTGTAAACGTATGGAAGACGTGGGATTAGCGATCTCATTTCTAAATTGCGATAATTTCTGTTGTTGCTCTTTATAGTTTTGGATGGCATTATTCTGGGCGACATTGTCTAATGACAACTGTTCCTTTTCTGTCGAAACTGCTACCTGTATCTCTTTCACCTCTGACAACAGCATATCACGAAATTGAGAGAATCGCGCTCTACGAAACATTTTGACCTGCGAATTGATTGCAGCCAAAACTGCATCTCTATTCGAGGTTACCTTTAGTTCGTCATCTTCCAACTGGTTGAACAGAAGCCAATTCATAGCCGAAACTGCCACAATGGGAGGATTCCCTGCCGAAAGCAAGGTGTTTCTTGTGGTTTCAATATGTGTTTGTAACACATCTTGTGATAGAATGTCTGACTTGTTGACAAGTACAATGGTGTTTTCTACACGAGATGAGACTTTTTTTTCAAAGAATTTAAGTTCCGACTCTGTCATCGGCTCGCTGGCATCAGTGATAAATACAGCTACATCTGCATATGGCAGAGCCATGGCTGTGAGGTTAGCATGACGAGGATCCAATCCGCCAATACCTGGAGTATCAATAATGACAATACCATCCTTTAAGAAGTCAGACGGATAGTATAAATCCATCTGTACGGTACTGCCAATCGAAATAACATCACCCACAGTGTAGTTCTGAATATCATCCCATGCGATTTCTTCTTTGTTTAATGCCTTTTCTCCTTCAAATAGGTCTCCATAGTATCGGATAGCTTTTTTAGTAGAACCGTACATTATCCTTGTAACAACGGCTGTCGCTATACCAATGTCTGTTGGACAGATGTTCTCTCCAATAATTGCATTAATCAAGGATGATTTGCCACGTTTGAATTCTCCACAAAACAATATGGATGTTGCATTATCTATTCTATCAATAGATTTGCTTACTTCGTTAACTACAGCATGTTTTCCATATTCTTGAATTATAGGGGAAAGCTGCTTTATGAAGCTACGTATTTTTTTGCTATCACTTGTCATGACTCTTAATATGTTAAGAAACTTGTTGAGTAGTCTATATCATTGCATTCACAGTAATCCATAATGTTTAATTGCTGTTGGCACAATTCCATTGAATTAATATCCCCAATAGCAGAGAACTGACTGATACAATCATTAAAGAATGCATTGTAATCAAGTCCCGTTTGAGCAAAGGCCAACCGATCAAAACCATTGTCCATTGAAATGTCCATTGGTTGAATACTATTCCAGTCTATATTGTCCAATCCATTAAAACAAGTATTTCTCATAGAGCTATTTATGATATCACAATCCAAATAGTCTTTGAAAAGATATTCATTAGTAAATATCTGACTGAAATCAATATTGTTGTCAGAATAGTCAAAGAAAGCATCGGTAAGCGAAGGAATAGGAGAGAGCATATTTCCATCAACACCTGGAACTTGGTATGGTAATCCCATGCTAATATCATTGAATATTTGGAAATCAGGATAACTAACACCTGCCACATCATGAAGATGACCTAACTCATAATCAAAGTTTTTCATTCCATCTGCAAATTCAGGGGCAGACAGATTCGTTGATACCATATAACAATGTGTATCAGACCATGCATCCATAAACTGATCCAGTGGATAAGGCTTGCCATCGTCACCACTTCCAGGATCCTTAACAATTACTTGAATATTATTGGGGTCGCTTGTATCTATGCCTGCCACAATCAATGCATGGTTTCCGCCTTGTGGTCCAAAGAAATCATTCACCCAATTCATCCACTTCTCATCATTGGTGTTGTTATGCCACAACTCATCGGCATCAACACCAACAATCACCTTGTGTCCTTGGGCTAATTCGTTGACCAATGTGAATACATTTCCATCCTGTTTTGTAACAGGAATACCTGCGAGATTAAGCAGATTGCCGACATCTTGGGGATTGGTTCCTCCTCCATTATACCAACCATTTGCATTTGCTGTTTGCACCAGTTGTGTCTCAGAAACGTCTATGCCAAAATCTTCCAATATTAATTGTTGAGACTTAATAGCACAGGTGTCTGGATAAAGCTGTTGAACTTCTGGATTATAATACTCTGACATATTCTTTATTCTGTATTAATGTTAATATTTGTTCCTTTATGAGTAAATCTCCTGTAAAGTAACCCCTCATTCCCCCAAAACTTATACATGTAGTATCTCCCCTTCGCTATGAGCCACAATAATAGCACTGCAACTCACGCTATACGCATTGAGTAGTGTCTTGGGCATATCACATAGGATGTCAATGGCCATGAACATTCCAATATAGTCAGTTGGAAGTCCCATCGCATTCAGGAGGATGGCAAGTACCACTACACCTGCCATAGGTACGCTTGGAGCACCAAGAACAGTTACAATGGAGGCTCCAATAAGAGAAATTTGTTGGGCTGCGGTCAACTCCATCCCTACAGCCTGTGCAACAAAAATGACCGCTACACATTCATAAATAATCGTTCCCACCTTGTTGAAAGTGATTCCCAATGGCACTGTGAAACAGGCTATATTGTTTGATACGCCAAACTTCTCTCTGGCATCGCTGATAATCAAGGGTAATGCGCTATACGAAGAACTGGTTGAGAATGCCACCATCAATGCAGAATAAATCTGCCTCAGATGGCGAAGCGGGGACACATGAGCCATCATCCCAACCATAAGAGGCAATACCATGCCTCCCATCACTATAAGTGCAATCCACACCACGATGACAAAGAAAGCAAGGCTTAGGAGATTGCTTTTCATTTCTGCCATACTCCCGGCTTGCTTGCCGACCAATACCATTACAATAGCAAAGATTCCAATAGGAGCAAGTCTTATAATGGCTGTTGTCATCTTCATAATAGCATCATTAAAAGCCTCAAATGTTGCATTCACAGTCCTTTGTCGCTCTTCATTAATGTGGATAACAAAATACCCAAGCAGTATCGAGAAAAGAATAATCGGCAGGATTTCCCCGTTACTGAACGCTTCAAATATATTATTAGGAACTGTGTCGGCTATTCTGTCCATCAGTGTCGTCTGACTCGATTGCCGAGCGTCATTCAGTATCTCGCCAACCTCCATTGCACATCCATGAGTTCCATAGCCTGGGCGTAATGCACTTGTGATTACTACTCCAAGGAATGCCGCCACTATTGCAGTAAGGATAAAGAAGCCGAAAGTCTTGGCGGCTATACGCCCCATCGACTTTGAATCACCCATGGTGGAAATGCCTAATGCTGTTGAAAGAAATACTAAGGGAATGACTATCATGTTGATGGCATGAAGGAAGATGTTGCCAATACCATTGATGAAATTCCCCCAAACGTCAAAAGAATCTCCTAATAGTATTCCACCTATCGCACCAAGAACCAATGCTATCCCCATCTGGTAATGTAGAGCCAACTTTATCCGCTTCATACTATTCACTCTCTAATGACTCTAACATCGTCTTAGCTTTTTCTTGATTATAGCCAATGACAGTACAATAATCTTTTAATGCCTCCACAAGCGATGCACGTTTGCCCATCTCTTTCAAAATGCCTATTCGCTTCCACTGCAATTCGTAAATGTCCGCACGGGCATTTGCCACATCCACTCGTTCTTCTTCTGCAAGAAACCTGTCAAAATAAGTGAATATAGGCAACCCTGCCTGTTTGCTTTTTATAATGGAATCCACCACATGCAAAGCCTGTGGATAATTCTTTGTGGATATGTACTCCGAGATTTCCGTTTCCCACGATTCTCCTCTTACTGCCCCTTCTTCTATGAACTGTGAAGAGAGGGGAGAGAAGAACATAAAGCCAACCAATCCAATAACGACAATACCTGAGACGACAATCATCCGCCTCAGGTCATTTATCGTAGTAATATTTGCGTTATGGCGTTTCATTATGGTATCATTCTCTTTTGCCAGAACCGCCACAGAGTCCGCATTTGAGTTTTCCCGAACCACCACACCATAGACATTGCGTATAGAACATACCATAACCGGAACCGCCCATTCCCCAACAACTGCTGCAAGAAGTTTCACCCTTTCCATGGCAGTTGTTACATAGACCACCCTGTGTGATGTACACAGAAGTTGAGACATTGTCTTCTTTGAATATCACGTTCCCTGTTCTATATTCTTCAGAGTTTCGTTGGCAGGAAATTACAACGCCATCTTCATTCTCCCGTACAGAAATCCATTCTGGAAATTGTGCTTTCCATCCGCATCCGTCTGTTGCTATTGTAATAGTCTCTTTTCCTCCTGAAGATGAGAATTTAAGAGAATTCTCACTTGCTTTAATTCTGGTGGCATATCCCATCTGCTTAATGACTACCTGTGCCAGTTGCTTACCACTTTGAATAGTAATAGACCCTTCTCTTGCTTGCCCTGTTTGATTGGGGTTGACCCTGATGGTGAAATCATTGTCATTTTCATCAATATCCACCCATTCTGGTTTGTGGTTAATCAACCATACATATCCATCATAGTCTATTTCCACTTTACAATCTCCACCTGCTTTTACAGAACCAATTTGATTAGGCTCGGCTCTTAGATAGGTAGCAGCGTTCATAACGTAGTTGTAAAACGCTATCATAGCAATCACTACGATAACCGTACTTACGATAATCTTTTTCAGACAACCACCTTTCTTCTTCGTTTGAGTATGCCGAATTTGATTATTCGAGCTTGGAGCACTAACATCTACAAGCTGACATCCATCATTCGTGCAGAAATTCATGGAGTCATCATACTGTGCATGGCATTTAGGACATTCCTTCATTTTTATATCATCTTATCTTTTCTGACTAACTTCTGCCAAACCCATATTAATAAGAATCAGCACTACAATCCATACTACGACAATCAATGCTATATATCCTGCAAAGGGGAACACCCCATTAATCCACATGGACAGAGGGGAATCCCAAAGGCAGTGAAGGATAACAGGAATGGCAAAAAGTCGCAAGAACTGTTTCTCTGAGAAAAGAGAAGTGTCAATGATGCCCTTTGTTTTAGCCGCTATCACAAATGCCGCACCAGATATGGCGGCCCATGCCACATGACCTCCTGGAGCAAGCACAGCACGAAGGAATATGGTGTTGTTTATGGCATCCATCATCTGTTGTCCATCTACATTTTGCCCGTATGCCGCAGCATATCCTGTAATCTGCTGAAATTGGATGAAAGGTTGCAACGCATATCCAGCCGACTCAAAGGCGGCAAATCCGGCTCCCACACAAGCGCCAATCAGCATTCCTGTAAGAATTGAAAGTTTCCCTAACTTCCGTAATACAGCAAGTACGATAACAGCCTTACCCAACTCCTCTATTACTCCTACCATGAAAGCTCCGAAGAAGTCCATCTCCTCTACAGAATAGAACGAGAATAACAAAAGAGTTGCCACAAGTGAGGCACACCCTCCCACAAAGAAGGTTTTTATTACAGTGTACATACTCACATTCCGCCACACATTGGCCTCCATAAAGAGTACCATCGTGGACAAAGGTACAGCAAAAGAGCCTATGACAATCATACCTGGGAAGGCATTAACACATATCCATAACAAGGCGAAAGTTATGACAAACATCAACAGCACCCTGCTATATAGCCATGGGGGCGGCCAGTCTTTAGATATGGAATACATATCAGGAGTCGTCGCCTTTGTCCCACAGATAAAAATTTCTTCAGCCTCCTCAGTTGTGTGTGATTTAAAAACGTCTGAGAAAAGAACTCTCCAGTTCAAATCTGCAGGTCTGTCATTTCCCACATACTCATTGAGTGAGTCAATCCAAGACCCTCCAGCCTTTGTATTAGTGGTATGGTGACTTTGTCTTCCAACACCATTACTTTCTGTATTGGACGACAATGGCTTGCCGCACGCCCCACAAAACAAAGCCCCATCTTGATTGGGGTGGCCACAATTACTACAATATCTCATCTGCATATTTTAGACCCAATCTAATAGGGCACTTATGATAATCAAAACACCAATCACCTTAATGATTGTAGCAATGATACCACGTAAGTTTAGCCAAGATGGTACTTTGTCGATGAGGATCCAGCCAATAACAATTTTTACTAATGTACTTATAACAGCATTAATAAACATATCTTTTAATTTTTTAAAAGGGTTTGCAAATAGGTTATTTTGTCTTCACATGCAGATAGTTGGGAATTTAAACTATTGTTTTCTTTAAGATATGTATCAACTCGCTTAACCAAATTTTGGTTTTCCTGCTTTAGTTGTTCTATTTCCCTAATATATGCACGTTCCAGAGGGGATGGCATTCCCGAATTAAGATCAACTTCTATTTTTTCTTGAGCCAATCCACTTTCTTTATAATTTAGTTCCAAAACGTCAACTATTTTTTGGACAGAAAGCTCTTTCTCTTTTATAACAGAAAATAATTGCGATGGCACACTTAAATCATCATGAAAATTATTTAGACACACATTTAGCATGTCACAAACTACCACCTGTGGAATACCATATTGAGACGATAAAATATTAATGACCTCACCAACATCCTCTCCTCCTTCAATCATCTTTGTATATAATGAGACATTATTGATAAAGTCTTCAATACTATTATTTGAATTATTCGAGGCTGAAATTAGTCTTGACAAAGATGTCTTATTACCACAAGAAGGACATTGGCACATAGAATGATATGACAATGATAGTCCTTCTTTGGGTACTATAATACCATCACAAATTGGACATGGAAGAATTAGCATGTGAATCAATTATACTAAAACATGAGCTTTGTGTACAACTTTCAAAGCATACTCATGCTTGTTTACATTGAATAATTTTATTGTTCCTGGAACAACAGTGGAAAATCTCTGTGATTCATCTATAGCTTTGCTATAATCACAGATTAACGAAAGAGTTTGCATATAGTTGTTACTTCCATCAGTATATAAACTCTTGTTACATTTGGGGTTTATGTGAAAAGTTTTATCTACCAAATTTAAGACAAACATTGCCTGTGAATCATTAGTAAGGCTGTCTTGTGTGAAGAAAAATGAAGAAGTTCCTTTTACGCTCCAAGCAAAAATTTCATTATTGCCTGGATAAACGATGTCATTTCCTGACTGTTTAGATGGAAGATTTATTGGATGATGAATATTTAAATGTTCAATTTTTTCTACATGCAATATATGTCGATTAGAAGGAAAAAAACTATTTCCTCTGATTACAACAGCATCTAATGATGAATTTACAGAAAGTTCATAGTGTAATAATTTAAGACAATCGCCAAATAACAATGTACCCGTAGAGTCCTCCTGTACTATAAATGAGAATTTATTGCGAAAGCTAGTGTTAATTATGCAAACCATTTTTATATATTGACCATCGTTATGGTAAACCGTAACAACGTCATAAGGTTGCATTCTACTTAAAGGTTGTGTCTGGACAGAATTTAAATGTAAATTGTAGAGAGAGTGTGTTATTGTTTGCTGGATTATTCTTTGCATATATTCATGATCAATACCATTCGTATTTGCATAAGCCATAAGATCATGCATAACATGCTCAGTCTTAAACTCTAAAGAGATCTTCCGTAAGGTCTCTTCATATCTAAACCGATAGAAGCACTTACGGAAGATCATATCTCTTAACCGTTCTTCATCAATAAATAGTCCATTATTTTCCTTCATATAACATACCTTCATTATCAAGGTACTCACGAACCTTTTTGATGTCGACTGCAAAGTTCAAGTTGGCATCACTATTTTCAAATCCAGAAACATTGATACCAATAACTTCTCCATATTTATTACAAAGTGGTCCTCCACTGAAGCCGTGAGTTATAGGTACATCTATTGCTATTCGTCCACGTTTTTTATCTTCTTCATTATAAGATGAAATATGACCACTATTAAAACGCATTGGTAGAATTCTTTGAGAAAAACCGTCACTCGGAGCTGGATTTCCAACAGAGTGTGCTTCGGTTCCTGCAGAGTATTGCCTTCTTGTTAGAGGAAGAGGTGACAAGCTACTTCTTGTGTCTTCATCGAAATCTACATAAAAGACAGCATAATCATATTCCGAATTTTTATAGACTCCAGGTTTAATGCCAAAAACTTTATTCGTAGAAAGATTTCCTTCACTATCGGAAAGTAAAACAATAGCTTGCTCTGCATTCTCTAAACAATGACAGTTTGTAATTGCAAGTCCATTTTTGCTGATGATAAAAGCGGTTCCTAACCACGTTTTACTTTCATTCCCAGCATGTAACTGCAATGTTGCAGCTTTCATTTTAGCAGAAAGCATTTCAGCTGTCAATTCTTCTCTTGGATTAGATGGGTTTACTATGTCTGCAAATTCTTTTAATCTGTCAGTGCAATTGGTAGACGAGAAGGCATCATGATAAACAGTCAACAGTGTGCGATTAATACACTCATCGCTCTCAGCTACATGTACATACGCATAAAATTCTTCATCGTAGTCATCTATTGTCGGTTCGTCATTTGATTCAATTACTAAATACACATCTTCACCAATATAATGAGTCTCCATATATTGTTTCGCCCTTGCATTATTGGGATCTATTCCGCAAAGATGAATGGTAGTTCCGGTACTAAGGACAATAGTGTTTCCGTCTATAATCTCATCAATGGATCCCTCAATATCTTCTTTTTGAATAGGACCACATCCACTTAAAAGTGTTGCTCCAAAACATATAAGTATGAAAGCAAAAAAGTTAGAGATTTTTTTCATAAATTAGATGAATTTTATTTTTATTGGTTCACGTTCTTTCCATTGATTGCCCTCCAATTTGTATAAGCCTGGTGACACATTCTCAATAGTACAACCATTAAAAGAATCATTAAGTGTCTCGCAACCATATTGTATATATATACTATAATCGGCTATCATTTTTTCTTGTATGGCTCGGTCATCTGTAATATATACTTTAGCCTCTTGATTATTCACTACTATTTTGTAGCAAGATGCATTTTTTGTAAGTTCGCTCTTTGGAAAACAAGGGAATCCATCATCATCCATATCCATTTTCTCCGAGAACCAAACTTCTCCTTCCTCGACTATTGGCGTTTTTGTATTTGTCCTAACCAAATTGTCGATTCTAATCGACTCTAGAACTTCTGGCTGAAGACCTTTTTCCACGTTCAATTGTTGTAGAATGAGTTCATTTTGCTTTTTTATAGTCTCTTGATTCTCAAGTATCAGAGATAAGACTTTATCCAATTGACTTCCTATATTTATATTTTGTTCCTGCATAAAATATTAATTTAATATATTTTGATTTGTGGACGTTTTGTTATTATCCACTCGTCATTTTTAAGACTAACGTCTCCTTCTTTTAAATTATCTATGCCTTGTATCTTATCGTGTGCTTGAAAATCGACATCGCAAAAAGCAATAACATTTACCTCAAGATTTTCGACATTTCTTGATAGTCCTTTTTCATTGAACTTTATTGTCCCGGAGTTGCCTTTATATTTAACAATAAAAGGTGCGCTATTTTGCATTGTATCCGACAAGATTTTTAGCACCATTGACTCACCCATATCATATGCTTTTGCATAAAATGTTCCTTCATTGTTTTTATTTATAGGTTTTATAGAATTAGAGGATGACGTAACATCTACCGTCTGTACTACTGTTCTTGTATTTTCAGTAGTGACAGATCTCTTTGCAATTGAAGAAATCCGACGCTCTAAATCTGCAATCTTATTGTCAATGTTTTTTTCTTTGCCATCTAGGCTTTTTATAGCATTTCCGCTTTGTTTGATTTCTGTATTTAGATCTTTTACATCTCCTAACAGCTTCTTATACTGGTTTGCAAGTTCTTTCAAAGCGTAATCGTGTCTTTTGACATTTTCCATGTTTGTATATGTCAAAAAAGCAATTGCAGCAAAGCCTATTATTAAAATAACAAGTAATACTATTTGCATTCTTAGAAGATATTTATTAGTGGTATGGGCATTGCATAACTGCAATGCCCATAATGAATTAGAGGTTATATAAAGAACCCTTTAATGGCCAGAAGAACAGAGAATCCGAAACCGTAACCTGATTACTGTTTTGGAACTTCGCATTTATTTCAGTATGCATCTGTTGCATACTTTGTTCAGCTTTACCTATTAAAGTCTGGAGTTCTTGTTTGTCAAACTTAGGAATGATAATTGCATTAATATCAGCAGGCAAACCATTATATGTTTCAAGGAATTCTTTAAAAGACTCCATCACAAGTTCAGTTGCAGTTCCGAGATCCTGTATAGCTAATTTACGCATACATCCTTCACCATTGTAGCCTGCGTGATATGCGACAATATTACGAGCTGGCTGTGTGTTAGTTGTTGCGAATAGAGCAGCACCTTCAGCAGTTGCAAACTTCGGGTTTTTCTCGAACTGAACCTTAAAGTCTGTAGGACAATCCTTATTTGATACAACGCTCTTCAGTATTCTTTTTGTAAATTCAGTGAGATTCTCGTCAGTAGTGGCAAGTTCATCAGTCGCAAATAGATTCCTAACATACTTTGATCCCATACCTGTAAAGTTAATTGTTGCAGGTATCTGTTTGATATGACGATCATCACGTATCCACATACCTATATAATATATAATCGCAGCATAATGTAGGAACATCGTCTTTCTGCAAACATTATTCTGATTCATACTCAGCCAATTCGTGAAATTCTTATGGACATCACGAAGCAAGAGATTTATGAACTCTTTTGCAGGGAAATTCTGAGATATATCACCAATACGCTTGTTGGCAGCATTGTTATTCTTGCTAACTACGTTAATAACTGTCTCCTTGAGGGCTTGTTGCGCACTTGTTGTAAAGTTATTACTATTTGTCTTGATTTTCTTTACATTTTCGAAACCAACTCCCCACAGATCATCTCCAGCAAAGAGTACAGACGTATATTTGCTTGTAACGATATTAGCTGCACCTTCGGCACACATACGATAATACTGTATGTCTGTAGTTCCTCCACCAATATCTACATTCATAACACCATCAATGGTAAGTCCATCATCACTTATGAGTTTATAACAAGGCGCCAAAGACTCTACCATTTCTTTTATATTTTCATTAGCCCCACTTCCAAAGACCGCATTATAAGCGTCGCGCCATTTTTGAATGAGAGCATGACGTTGGGTCATTGCTTGAGGATAGGTAATTATTATTACTGGTAGATTTGTCTTTTCTGTATCTGCTACTAACCAATGGTTACGAACCATCCACATTACTTCCTCAAAGAACAATTGAATTCTTTTTGAAATTTCAATAGAAGGGTTCGTGTTTTCCATTTCCCATTTTATGTTTGTATGATACACAGAAGAAACCATGAATTCTTTTGAGAAATTCATACCGATTGCGGCACCACTAAACAACTTTGAAGATGGTGCTAGGTTATTGTTCTCTATTGTAACAGTACGGATTGGGAAATTGTAAGAGTCGTCGTTAAACTGAGGGAAGAATTGTCTTGCTTCCTTATTAAGGAATGCGGCGTTCTCACGTCCACAACTCAAATTTAAAGATTTTGCATTAATTGTATTCAAATACTCGACATTAGCTAGGATGTCAGCGCTTGAGAAACTATGTGCTTCAACCTCACTTGAATCAGCGTATGCAATATGTGTATTGGTCGTACCAAAGTCAATGCTGTAATAACGTTTGATCTTCCCGTTTTTCACGTCTCCAAAACGAGGTACAAGGGTTCCACTACAAATATCGCTTGAACTTTCTGCTTTCCAGGTCATACGAATATAGTCAAAGACCTGATCTACATGATAAAAACGACTTTTAACAGAATCTCCAGTTGTAACAGGAGAATCAGAGAGGTCTATAGGAGTAATATTTCCAACCGAATAGAAATTCAATTCAGAATCCGAGAAAATACGCTGTTTCTCATCGTCATAACCCTCGTTAATATTCTGCATCACAGTATAGCTGTTTTGCATATTTGCAAGACCTGCTATGTCAGAATTTGCAGGGATACGATAGAATGGGAATATACCAAGATTTACACTCAACCCATCTTTGTTCCAAGCTTTGACATTATGCTGTAAATTATAAGATTTTCTTACAATAATGTTATTACGGCTTGATTTATCAAGATTTGTAACAGGTACACTTAATGTTATATTACAGCTTTTATCGTTAAAGTTAACTTGCAATAATCTATTAACGTCGGATGCCTTAAAATACTTAAAAAACATAGGACGTAATGGTAAGAGATAAGAAATTTCTCCTGTTGGATAAGAAATGCATAAGTATTTCTCCTTATTAATATTATAAGGTAACACCATCAAATCAGATTCCAAGAAATCTGCCTCAGATAACCATGAATGCTGATAAGCAGTACAATCTGGCATCTCACGTTTCATGGTGTCGTGATTATCAGATGCTACATTTGGAACATCTGTATTGCTGCTCCATTTAACATCATCGTAATACTTTAGATTTGAATGTTCACTTCCATTGTGTAAAAACAATGGAGTCTGTATAGCATCAACTTTATCAATTATGCTTGAATTAATGAACATTTCTGAGTCAAATCCCTTAACAGCTCGTGCTGGTAAACCAAGGCGAGGAGTAGAAGATACTTCAACAATTGTACGTCCTCGCTCATCATCATAATAATAATCAGGATATTCAGCTGAAAAGATTGCTTGAGTGTATGTTCCGGATTTATCAAGAACAATCATTTCGCGTCGTAAATCAGGATCCTCTGTGTGTTGTAAACAACGGTCTACATAATTAGAAAACGCCTTCATTTGATTTATACCAGAAGACTTCAGGACGATGTTCAGTTTATATATAAACTCACGGAATTTCCTGTCCTTGCGCTGGTGCAATGAACGAACGATGCCTAAACCCTTCCAGTCAGAAGAAGCATAAACGAAGGTGTACGGCGATGTACCACCAATCAACGCATTATCAAGATAAATCAAGAAAATGTCATTAACTTGACGACCTGTATTTGGAACATTAATATGTTGCTTTACTTGCTTGTCTAGAGCTGCAGACAAGATTTCGTTACTTGCTTGATTTCTGACATTCCTAATTTGATCGGCAATATTCCAACGCTCAAATCTCAAACGAGGATTATGACTATACACTAATTCAAAAACATCCAAACAAAGTGATACCATCTTGTTATAAGCTGGTACTGACATGTTGTTAGGTATGTCTATTTGTGTTACCCCTTTAAACGCTGTGCGGAAAAAGAGCATACGTGCGAACAAACTGGGAATAGATGTTCCGGGTTTGTTAATTGAATTGCTGTCACCATCAGCTAAAGCATCGTTGCTTATTTCAATGTTACTACACTGAATATTATGTTTTCCAATACCCTTTATGATATTACCATTGGCTTCTTGGGTATCGTGGATTTTCAATAGTGCCATATTAGTTTTTATTAATAAAAGGAGTTATTTTCTTTTCAAAAATCTCACGCATTGCAATGTTTGAATTGACCATAAACAATTCTTCAGGTTTGTCTTCAAATTTATGCTGATTCGTCATCTCTCTCTGTCCTTTTGTCACATCGCCATTTGCGTCTGAGAGAGCCTTGCGAATATCATCTTCTTTGAATGCATCAGAATTGAAGAAATTGGTAGCTTCAAGATTCATATAATCATAAAGTTTAAGATAATCAGACTCATTAACATTGAATAGTTTTAGTGGTCGCTTTTTACCTTCCAATTCTATGATCCACTTTTCAAAAGTCTTAAAGAACTTGGTAAGCTCATTTTTCAAATCTTTTTTCTGTGCCAAATCAGTTCTAAGCAACCAAATGTCATTGGCTTGAGATCTTCCAGGTATAAAATACTTTTGGCAGAAAGTTTTGAAAAGCATAAAGCGTGCCATAGGATCAATGTAAGGAATACATGTTTCTTCCTTAAAGAAATCGTTATAGCCAATAACTTCTGGTGGAATAGGATTTCTGCGCATACCAAATTCAAAAACTTCTCCATGCCCGATGGCAGCAGTAGGTTTATTCATGAAGTCAATAAGCATCATTGCTCCCACTAATTCTACGATATGCGCTTCGTTACGTTGTGCATCACCGCCTTCATTATTGTCAAATGCAACAGCGGTATTCGCATCTCCAACCAAATATAGTGCATTTACATATTGTCTAACTGTATCATCATATGTGTCAAGAGCTGCTTTTGCCTTTGCTATGAATGATTTAGAGTTAATAGGGCTTTCAATATCGTCTGCAACCTTAAAATACGGCATTACAGCAAGAACACCAATTGGACAATTTTGGAATGTAGCGGCTGCTGGTCCATTTTTAAAATGATCAACTAACGTAGGAATTCCAGATGCACCAGTTCCGCCAAAGATAGACCCTACGATGATAATACGATCGTTTGCATTAATAACAGTCTCTATTTGAGCTAACTCATTGCTATGTGTGAGTTGACGTGTTACAACACAACCAAGACTTGGACATCCACGGAAACCATGATAAAGTTTCATATGAAGTTCTGCATCCGGATTGTCTTTAATAACCCCATTCTTAGAAACCTCACTATCAGAAGTATTATACAGACTGTCAAGAAGGTGTCTAGTTGGGGAGGTCTGGCTTGCATCATTGAGCTGATGGTATCCTATATGACTAGAGAATGTCGTAGTTTCATCCATGTCTTCGAGGAAAATGTTAAATCGAGTGCCAGCATGGAAATTCGCCACACGTTCAGGTCCCACCTTTTCACGTAGTTTTGTTACAGGAGAACAGAAAAAATGTTCATCATGAGTACGTGTTCCGTAGCACATGCGATTTATTCGCTGGTAATTCTCCAAAATATCTTGAGTCAGTTTTGTATCGCCATTATCACCATCATAGTCAATTATGACGGGAATAATTTCATTGTTTGTACTGGTTCCTTCAACTCCAGAAGCAAGAAGCATAGTCAAAGAACGTAGGACTCGTGCGCCAGTACCTCCAATACCAAAAATATACGTTGCCATATTATCTTATTTATTTAAACGATTAAGGTTTTTTGTGAGGAATCTCAGTTGCGTACTTCGTTACAGGTTCGTGCTTGAATCCAAGGGAAAATGCATAGAAGAACAATAGACTGAAAATCATATTTTCAATAGCAACATATTGTGTTACCTCGCATTTAGTAAATTTAGTTTCTTTTTTAAGTTTTTTTTCAACTTTGTCAACCTCGCTTTTATCTGCTCCCTTTTTAATTTTGTCTCTCTTTATTTCGCTTATCTGATTTTTGAGACCTGCATCTGCAATAGTTGCTGTTGTTCCAAAGGAAACGAGTCCGCTCAAAGCAAGACAAACAAACCAATAGCTTACTTTAGAAGTTGAGAACTTGCGTCCGAGAACTACATAGTAGAAAAGCGCGAACGCCAAAGAAATACCAACAGCAATAAGCAATGCTGTCAGGAAACCATTACCTTTGTCAAAATAATTTATGAAAAGGTCCCAGTCACATCGTTTATAGTCCTTTCGACTAGTCACAAAAAAATAAAATGCTTTCATAACTCTATAATTAATTAATTTATTCTTTTATTCTTAATACAAACTCTTGCTTTACTTGATAAGAATCATTACCAAAGAATCCTTCTCTGAGTCCTTGAACGAGTAATCTCAGTCCAAAGGTGCCCTCATTTTTCACTTTGTCATTAGGTTCATTTACTATTTCAACCCAATTAGGAAGAACATCCGTTACTTGAACAACAACAGAAAGCTCATTATACTCCATCTTTGGAATGACAAATTCTACAGCCCATCTATTATTGATTTTTGTAAATTTATACTCTTGAAACTTCTGTGCTACATACACATTTACGGATTTCCTAACAGCTGCAGTATCCTGCTGTATATAATCAGCTAATCCATTAAGTGGAATGCTGATCTTCAAATTCTTTGCTTCTCCATCATTTACCTTGGTTTCGTTAAC
>ERZ778514.441-NODE-441-length-39149-cov-10.549752_pt1 | contig 39149 bp, 30 predicted proteins | sample MGYA00510344_ERZ778514 | MGnify/ENA primary metagenome ERZ778514 (study PRJEB29527, sample SAMN07138968) | mouse gut metagenome | material: feces | host: mouse | place: China:Nanjing | collected 2016-01-25 ...
CTGAATATCTGTACAAAGTCTTTAAGGATAGTTAAATCTCATGCGCCAGCCCTGTAAAAAAGGAGCTGCAGTTGACTTCATGGAAATCGACCGGCAGCTCACGGAAACGCTAATTGTAATGTACTATTAAGTAACAATATGCAAGGAGGAGAATGGCGTTGTCGGGTATTATCTCATTCTATATGAATCAACTGATTGGTTTGCCGTTTGTGCGTTCTTTTAAAATACCTGTGCGGTAGGCGTACAATAGTTCCATCAGTTCGTCAATCTGAGCTGACAATTCATGACCTTTATCGGTGTCTCTTACTCGCATACGATGATTGGTGAGTTCGACAATCTGTGTCGTACTCACGATATCAGTTCCGTTCTTTATGGCCTCTTCTGTAGAAGAGAAAGGCTCGTGCTGCACGAGTTGAAAGCCCCGGCTGTGGTATACCAGAGTGTAACCGGCGATTCCGGTTGTGTCGTGATATGCTTTTGCAAAGCCGCCGTCAATTACCATCAGTTTGCCGTTGGCGCGTATGGGCGTCTCACCTTTACTTATACGCACAGGCACATGGCCGTTGATTATATGTCGGTGTTCACCTTCGACATCAAACGAGTCGAGAATCATGTCGCATACTTCTTCTTTGTTTCTCAGCTCATAGTAGTTGCCTTTTTCTTCGCGATGTGTCTCCTTGTCGCTAAGAAAATATCGTTCGAATGTCGCCATTTTTGATTTATCAAAAAGTGGAGAGTCAGGACCGCACCATAGATACCAGTAATAATCAATGGCAAAGTCTTTTTCGTCGGAATCGGTTTCTGCGTTGAAAGCCGCACGCATTGTCATGCCTATGTGGTTGAAGAGGTCGCGACCCTTGTAACGCTTTCCACCAATAGCAACTTCTTTAAGCGAACCGTCTGCATTCAACGGCATTGAGGCGTGAAACAACAGGTTGGAGTTGCATACCGTATACATGCAACCATTCAGGAGTATGCATTGTATGTGCTTTTTAAGTCGTTCGCTGATGATAAACGAGTGATGCAGTTTGTTTACCAGTTCCAACTCCTCGTCGGTCAGCCTGAATGGATTGGCAGGGTCGACAGTGGGAAATAGGGTGTCTTTCAGCTCATAGTCTTTCCCGTCAAGAGTGAGCACACCACGTTGCATGTCAATCTTGTCAAGGAGTTTGCGGTTCTGCATGCCCCATTCCGGACGTTTGTCGGCAAGCTGTCCCTCAAGTTTAAACTGTATTATGGCGATGGCTTTGTGCATCTGGGCGAGCAGACGCCGCGTCTTGTCATCATACAGGATGTCGTCGTTATTCAGCCTTGGTGTGAAGTTGGCACATGGGTCGTCGGCGTACGTCTCCATCGCAAATGTCGCCAATGGCACGAGGTTTATGCCATAGCCGTCTTCAAGAGTCGCCATGTTGCCATAACGTAGCGACAGACGCAATACATTGGCTATGCATGCATTGTTGCCGGCGGCAGCGCCCATCCATAGAGCATCGTGGTTGCCCCACTGCATGTCAAACCGTCCGTATTCGCAGAGTGTGTCCATGATTATATGTGCTCCAGGGCCTCGGTCGAATACGTCGCCGAGTATGTGTAGCTGGTCGATGCTGAGACGCTGGATGGTATTGCACATGGCCACGATAAAGGCATCGGCCTGTCCGGTGGATATGATTGTCTCTATGATCCGGTTGAAATATGCCTGCTTGTCATCGTCGGATGGAGATTCATGTAAAAGTTCCTCGATAATGTATGCAAATTCCTTGGGGAGGGCCTTTCTTACTTTTGAGCGAGTATATTTTGATGATACCGACTGAAGCACTCTTACCAGATGGTGAAGTGTGATGTTGTAGAAATTGTCAAGATCGGTCTCGTCTTCCTTAAGAAGTTCGAGTTTACGTTCAGGATAATATATGAGCGTACAAAGGCTTCGTATGGCATCGTCTCTCATGGCGGTGCCGTATATTTCCTTTACTTTACGCTTTATATTTCCTGAAGCGTTTTTCAGTATGTGCCGGAATGCCTCGTGCTCCCCGTGGATGTCGGCTATGAAATGTTCGGTTCCTTTTGGCAGGTTGAGGATGGCCTCAAGATTGATGATTTCTGTAGAGGCCGCACTTACATTCGGAAAATTGTTGGATAACAGTTCGAGCACACGAAGGTCGTTCTGTATCTTTTCAGGAGTATATGTAGGCGATGCTGGCGACATGTCGATTGGACTATGGTTTTTTATATTTGGTTACGGCTGAAAGGGTCAGTATGCAAATATATGGTTTTGGCCCGGAGTTTCAAAATGAAAGCATCGTGCTTTCATATTTATTAACGTTTAGGGCCTGCTGTATGTTTGCGTCTCAAGATATGCCGGGAAGAGAAATGCAGGTCGTAGCATGTGTCATGCAATGGCGCCGGCAACTGGTATCTCATTCCCCATTGCGATGACATGGGTCAGGCTCAGGCTCCTGTCCATTATTATTATATCTGCGTCTTTATGTCTGGCGATGCTTCCCTTGCGGTCGTATACACCCATTATCATCGCCGGAGTCTCCGACACCATGCGTGCCACATCCTCAAGCGGGATCTTGGCATCAAGGGCGGCGGTGCGTATCAGGCGATCCATTGTGGCGCAACTGCCTGCTATGGCCGAGCCGTCTTTCAGTTTGCACACCCCGTTTTCAATCATGATACGGTCATCAAACGAGCTCCCGTCGGTCGAGTCGGTGATTGCCAGCGAGTCAGTGACAAGGCACATGCGCCGGTATCCTTTGATTTTATGTATGAGCTTAAGTATTACAGGAGGCACATGGATACCGTCGGATATTACCTCCACATTTATGCCATCCATCAGGAATACCGATTCGACTGTACCCTCATGCTTGTAGATACCTTCTTTATGAGATGTGGTCATGGCATTATAAAAATGAGTAGCCAGAGTGTAGCCGTTCTCATATGCTGCTACAATCTCGCCATAGCCGGCACGTGTGTGGCCGAGGCCGGCTACTACACCCTTGCCTGTAGCAAATCGAGCGAAGTCGAGAGCCCCGGGCAACTCTGGAGCCGCATCCCAGCGTTTTATGCATGGAAAGTCTTCAATAATCCCGACATATTCCGAAGGATGGGGCAGACGTATGTTCTCGGGAATCTGGCCTCCGACCATCGACGGATGAAAATACGGACCTTCGAGATGCAGCCCTAAGACTCCGCTTCCGGGGTCGGATGCAAGCTCAGAGCATATGGCAGCCGCTTGGCGTATGGTGGATTCGGATGCCGAAGCAAGGGTGGGGAACAGCGACGTGGTACCGTGGCTACGGTGCACATCTATGACAGTGCGGAAAGCCTCGGAAGTGGCTTCCATAAAGTCGCGGCCCCCTCCTCCATGTATGTGCATGTCAATGCCTCCGGGCAACACGTATCCCCCCTCGGCATCAATGGCTTTGCCAATATTTTCGAATATGCGGCTGTGGGCATATATATCGTCAATTCTACCGTCGGCTATTACTACCGAACCGCCGTCGATCCAGCGTCCTCCCGGTATTAGAATCTTTCCGTTGTATATTTGAGTTGTCATTGTCAATATCTGTAAATCATGATTATGTCGGCCATCCCATGTTTATGATTATGAAATGTGGCTGATGCAGACAAAGGTACAACAAAATTTGAAATATCTATATATACTGCGCCGCCGATATCCTTGTCAAGGTATCGGCGGCGCAGTATATCTGTAAGGATTGTGATGAGTGTTATTGGAAATTCTTTTTCAGTATTTTCTTTGTGGAAAAAGAAATTTTTTCTACTACACGATAAGCATAACGAAGCGATTCAAGGAATAGGTTGGACGGAACATCGTTTTTCTTGTATGCCCTGAGGTGGTCGCGAAGTATACGTTTGTGGCTTTGAAATCCGGAGGAAGATGCCCCGCCTGTGCGCATGGTGACAAAGTCACGGGGTATATAGTGTGTGAAGATGCGGTTTATATAAATAAGTCTGAGCAGTTGCTCAAAGTCGGCGGCAACTTTAAAGTCGAGGTCAAACAGACCGAATCGTGTATATACCGACCTGCGGCAGTAGAACGATGGGTGGGCAGGCATGAATCCGAGTCGCATCTTCCATCGGCGGAATGGAGCCGACGAGTAATGGCGTACCGGTCTGGTCAAATCGGCCGGGTCGACATAGTGGATATCGGCATATACGGCATCGTATTGTTGGATGCCATCGGCAACGGTTGATAGTATATCGGTCGATGTGTAGAAATCGTCGGAGTTGAGTATGCCGATTACATCTCCGGTTGCCATCATTATCCCCTTGTTCATGGCATCGTAGATGCCGCGGTCGCGCTCAGATATCCATTTTAGTTTTCCGCCATACCGCGGTTCGAGTTCTCTTACGATGTCGAGAGTGTTATCTGTTGACCCTCCGTCGATTATCAGATGTTCGAAGTCGGTGTAATCCTGAGACAATACGCTCTCCATAGTGTCACGAAGAGTCGCACCGCTATTCCACGTAGCGGTGATGATGGATATTTTCATAAAGTGATAAATTATTGTTTTATGAGAGAGGAAATTTCCAAATACAAATCAGTGTACTCCTGTATCATTTTCTCCCAAGAAAATTTTGAGGAATTCTGATATCCTAATGAAATTATTTTATTTCTGATGTCTGGATTCTTGAACTGATTTATAATGCGATTGAATTCAGCTTGTGTTAAATCGCGTAGCATTGGATATCCATTACCAATTATTTCAGGTATGCTGGATTTATTTAATGCGATTACTGGGCAACCTGCTTTTTGCGCTTCAATTACAGGTATCCCAAATCCTTCATATGAAGATGGATATGACAAACAGAATACAGAGTTATATATTTTGTTTAACTCATGATTATCGGGATTCTCAACTACCTGGTATCTATCTGGTCCTAATTTTGTGTCTAATTTTATTTGTTCCTCATTAGATAGCCTATTCCCACAGATTACTAAATTAAAAGAAGACTGTTGTATACATTCAATTGTATAATCGAAATTTTTATAATCAACTCGAGAACCGATAAATAGAATAGAGTTGCTTAAATTCGGATATGGTTTTTGAGATAAAGGACAATAGTCGGAAGAAACACCATTATATATAATTCTTATTTTGTTTGAATCAATATCTGGAATATAATTCAATAAGTCGGATTTCGTATTCTCGGAGATGCATACAATATAATCTGATTTCCTTATTGCCTTGAATTTTTGCCAAGAGTGGATAATTCGTTTTAAAAAAGGAAAATATTTTTCATAAGTGAAATCATGGACTGTCGTTATATTAATGGCTTTCGAGGAATTGGATGTCCTATAATAAGAAGAATGAAAGATGAATGGTTCGGTGCATTTTATTTTAGGGGGAAAATATCGTTTAATACTCAATATGCGTCCTGATCTGAAATCTATTTTGTCTATCGGAATCTTTAATTGTCGACTGAAGATATTATTTATTGAATAAGGATACTCAATAAATTCGGTCTTAAACTCCTTTGTCTCAGATATTTTAGATAATAGATTTTGCCATAATATTGATATTCCTCCAGATTTTTGAAGAGAGAATATAATATTGTCAAATATTATTTTCATCGGGATTTATGTATAATAAGTTTTGAACATCCATATGTCGCGGCTGACAGACCAACCATATATGCTACGCAACTAATCAAGTCTCCACGGAGTATGAAGAACAACATGCCTAGATAAATGAAATATATTGTCATGTAACATATTGAGGGCTTTCGTTTGTAAAATTTTATATCAAATGTGGCATTTATTTTGCCTAAAATTATAGAGAATAAGACAATGCCTATTAACCCAAAATTAATCCACCCCTCAGCCCAATAATTAAGTGCAATATGGTCAAATGTAAGGCCAAATTCTTCAGCGATTACTCCCCCGGAGCCAATTGGTTTTCCAGGCCATATTGATCGTGGAAACCAAAATAAAATTACTCCTAATAATTGTTCACCGTAAGTGACATAATTATCTCTAATTACACGAAGTCCGTTTTGAAATGTATCAAAATGACCCGTCAAAAACATTTCATAGTCTGGAATAATACTCACTTCCAATTCTGAAATAGAAGTAACAGTACGACCTTGATTCAAAAAAGGGAAAACGAATAAAATACCGAATATAAATATGAATTTAATTAATAAAGGCTTGTAGATTAGATGTCTGTAGTATGTAAACATAAGTGGCAGATATAATCCGGCAACATAAAAGCGAGGAAGGGATAATGGGAAATTTGTGATTAGAACAATGAATAGTAGTATATATGAAAACAGACATTGCTTCTTACTTATGATATTGTAGTACATCAATACAACAATAGGAATAGGACGAATTACAATAGTGTATATTAGATTTAATGATGTATTACTGAATGCATCAAATACGATTTTTACATCTTCGTTATACTCGCGTAATATTAATAATATCGGATAATCTTTGTAAGCATACAATGTGATGACTAAAGAAAGAGTGCTTAATATTAAGGCTCGAGTATTACTTAATTGTAACGACTTTGCATGAGTTGAACTCTTCGATTGCCTTAAATGCCGTTTACTATAATAATATACACGATATGCCATGTCGTATATTAATATTCCTCCAAGCAATATGATTGTTGCATAGAAATAATCAGTGTCTTTGATTGGTGCTCCTCCCCATAGCAATGCCTTTGCCGAGAACTGGTACAGTGGCGCTATACCAAGAAATATATATATAAATAGATAGGTTATTGTGTCAGAGGAAATGGGCTTATTGTCAAAGGAGAAGATCCGACAAGCACACCATACTATTAAAATAAAGTTTACAAACTGAAAGGGGAAGAATGAATCGGTGATTGAACAGTTTATTATAAGCGGAGGTAATAAACTTACCACAAACATCACTACATTCGCCTTAGTCTGCTGATTTATTTTCATACTTAGAAATAATGGCGCTAAGCGCAGTTTGAAAATCTTCGGTAAATGTCTTTTTACAGAAATTTTTGTTTGAAAAATCAAAAATCCCCTCTATCTTAGAATTAATCTCGTCTTTTGTCCAATTGATAGCTGTTTGTATTGCCATATCGATTCCCTCGGATGTATACGATGGAATTATTAATCCGTATGATTCCAATCCTTCAAAAGAAGATATTGGAGTAACAATAGGGATACACCCTAATTTAGCCATGTTTATTACACTACCGGGGCATCCTTCGCTTGCACTTGGTAATATTACATATGCGCATTTTAAGCCTACATTTCTTACAGTGTCAGAATCTAAATCGCATAATCCATAAAAATGAATATTTTTGCATTGGATAACACGTTGCTTATAATAATCCCATATGTCAAAATCGATATTGCCAAAGATATGTAGATTTAAGCCAGGATGACTGATAAAATAATCAAGTACTAAGTCAAGCCCCTTTAAGATACTTCCCGCACTACCCATCCATACGAAATCGGAGTAACTTACATTCTCCAATTTATTCTTAATATAGTCGTTGGTGTCATATGTGTGACAAGTTTGGCGTATAGGGATAATTTTATTCTGTATATGCTTAGGATATGTGGCTATTGTATGCTTTGTCCCAATCTGAATTATCGCGTCGGCAATTTCTATTGCATCATGTTCTGTTGCCAATCGATAATATGGAATAGATGTGTTATGACTTTTATTAAATTGGTCGGTGCGTTCTCTTACAGCTTTATTCTGATATTTACAATACGCTCCCGTAGCATAATATATTTTTAGTGCATTGGGATTGGCCTTGCACGCTTTTATAAAATTGGGCTCAACTCCGAATACAATATCATATCCGGCATACGTAATAAGAGGTTTGTCCAATCTTACGAATTTATGTGAAATTCCCAATTCGCAGAGAATATCGCCGATTATTAATGTTTCACCTCTGTTTTGATGATGATTAAGATATTTTATGTCATTTCTATGATAGAACGGTGCTGCAAGGTATGATATAAACATATTGTGTTTACTACCTTTGATTTTTTTAGTATAACTACGCTGGATATAAGGATAGATTTTCCTTAAAGATGAGTCAATGATTTTTTTTAATTGGGTAATCATATGAATATTTCTTTAATTCGGCGTTTTAAAAATCCAAGATAATTACGAATTGTGAATCTATGGTTGTATTTCTTTGCCATGTCACTTAACGACAATCTGTCCATATCGGAGTATATTGTAGCTCGTTGTGATTTGTATTTGCTCGGTTCATAGATGTTATGGTTGCGTTTGACTACATTTTTCAACTCAACTTCGGATATATAACAAGCCGATTCAATCGCATTTAACAGAGACATCCCCTTCTCATTATTAATAAGAATGACAGAATTCCCACTTTTGTTAATGGAATTGTGAGGTTCATAATTTTCAATGCCCCAATAATCCCCTAACGTAATATCTGCCTGTCGAGGAAGTTTTGCAAAAGGACAGCTATAACATGCATTTTGAAAGATTTCTTCATTTAGAAAGGCTTTCATGTAGAAATCTTTTTTTGCAATTAAAATGTGTTTTCGGTTACGATTATCATACATAATGGTATCATAATCCCAAATAGCGTTATTTTTGAATTCAAAATAAGAAGGTGATAAATTTGAGACTTGATTTAAATATCTTTTGAAGAAACGATATGATGGAACCCCATGACATATTACTTCAACCAAGAATAGATTTTCTTTATTTTTACCTACTGCATTTTTCATTCCGGCGATTTGGCATGGAGTACCGCTGAATAGTACTTTTTGTCCGTTCGTTAATGCTTTTATAGCCGTAGAATATATATTTGATGCATCCGATTGTACATATTTGCTGCCTTGTAGTAATTGAATATCGTCGAATTTATCAATGGCGATATTAACAGATTTAAGACTCCCTTTAATTTGAGTTACCCCACATACTATTCCTCCTTGAGATATTATAGACTTAGCCAATTCTACAAATATACCACCGGAAGAACTGCTTTTTACCGTCTGTTGATTTAATGAGTATGCGTGGTATGTTTTGGGATTATGTGTGTTTGTGTCGGTTGGAGGTGTGATGACTGGACAAGTCTTCATACATCTCCCACATTTGATACAAACGTCGCGATTTATATCGGGAGTATAGAAACCTTCGGAGTCTTCTTTAAATGTAATACATTTTATTGGACAGATGTCGCCACATGCTTTACAGCCGGTACATTTCTCCGTAGTACATAATTGGATGTTGTCAGTCATAAATAGACTTTTGCAAATATGAAATAGAAAATTCTTTTTTCTTCTGAATTACTTCATTAATCATAGCATAATCTATATGCTGATATGGTAATTCATCAAGATTAGATGTCAGAGGAACAGTTGTCAACGGTGTTGATGCAAATAAAGTATCAAAACGTGAATGCTCATTGTATCCTGAAATATTATATCTTCTTTCAAATACATAAAATAATTTATTGAATATCATCGAAAATACTGAACCGTGATATGAATTGGTGCATATGATAGAGGCATTATGAATCAAATATAGAAATTCCTGTGGCCCACACCTCATATTTAGTATTCCCGGATAATCGTTATAGTGAGGTAAACATACATTTATAATTTCAAGATTATATCTTTGTGCTAATTCATGAATCGCTTTATCGGGATAGTTTTTTGATTCACCAAGAAAGTACGTAAGGAGATATGATTTTGGAGTATCTATAGGCTTCTCAATCTTAATCCAATCTGAGCAATCCAATAATAGAGTGGGGTCAACTACTTCATGGCAATTCATTCCTGTCATGGACGATAATAGCTTGCAGCCGTTGCTTTCTCGGCATGATAAATGGTTGAATTTTTTAAGTAAAGACAGGTCATTGGAAGTAAACTTATCTATACAATCAGTCAATCCAATGCTTGGGGCATATGCAATTTTACTAACATAGTCTGGGGCAAAATTCAGTAAGAACGCATCTGTTTTTTGTGCAGGATTCCAAATTTGGTCGCTTCCACAGACAATCTTGTCAAATCCATCATTCCAACCATCAGGTATGTTATATCTGAATTGTGATGAAGTCTTGTCAAGTAATTTATCAAACTCAATAAATAATTTGCGTTGAATATATCGTATATTTGATTTGTTGTATGGTATATGTAATTTCCCCATTACGCTTAAAGCAATATACTTTATCTTAGCTTTCAAAGAATATTCAGAGTAATTGATAACAATTACATTGTTTTCAAGTCTTTTAATGGCACGATATATTGCGTATGCTTGTAAAGACGTTCCAAAGTTATATCCGTCTCTACGTGTTAGAATGCCTATTTTCATAACCCTAATTTCTTTAATATGTTGAATAATAGGTGCCTTTCATATGTATTCATATATAGATAATAAGATAAGATTGTAAATATTGTCGAAAAAATAATTATATCACCACATAGCTTAATTATGCTATTGGGGTTTATGACATGAATCAATGTATAGCCAAATGCAACCATTGAAATTATAAGATATACTGATTTAAAAATCTCTTTCCAAAACAGAGTTATGTCCAATCTGATTTTTCTTTCAAAGTATAGATTCATTATGAGAATATTGCCAATCAGCATACAAATTGCGAACGAAATAGCACAACCATATTCTCCAAATTGAGATGATAAGGCCCAACTTAAGAATATGTTGAATATGGCAATAAAAAAATACACGATTGACCTGAACTTTTGGCGATTCATTGCTTGCAGAATCAATACTCCGGTATGCTGTATTGCAGTTAGCATAAGAGGAATCATAACAATAAGAGATAATCCATATGCGTTACTGTAATCTTTTCCAGCCCAAAACAAAATAAAGGATTTGCCAAAAAAGTAAAATCCCATTAAAACCAATAGTAATAGAATATACTGAAGTCGACCAATCTTTATAAATAATTGAGAAAATAATTCTGATGAATTGGGCTTATTTATCATTTCTGTAATTTTTGGCAGGAAAATTCCAGATATTGAACTTGCAAATCCAAAAAAACATAACAAAATCTGGATTGCCACGGCATATACTGCAACAGTAGAGGGGCCAGCCGTAAGTCCTAATATAATCTGTCCTGTTGACCAATTCATTTTATCAACTGCTACTCCTAGGAATATGTAAAATGAGAAAATGAAAATTTCACGTATAATGCCTGGATCTGTTTTGTTCCATGAAACTCTTATTTTTAATTTTATAAAGGAATAGAGCATGTTGGCAATTAATGTTCCTAAGTTTAGTGCGGTTATTACAACAACTAATGCTACTGCTTTATATCCCCAAATAAGTAATGGAGTCATGATTAATGGTTGTAATACAATTCGGATTATATTTAGTGCTTTTGCGAAAACAAATCGTTGATATGCAGTTACAATAGACGAAAATACGCTAAGAGGAAATGTAAATATAAGATTACCGATTAAAAAGAGATACATAGTTTTTGCACGCTCAATCTCTGATGTATTCATTGATTTAATCAAATAATCATCCAGTTGGGTATATAATCCGACTCCAATAATAGCAACAAAACAACTTATACCAAGATATATTTTAATAAATAGCCCGAATAAATCATACAACTTTGTTATTTTTCCTTCGCTTTTATACAATGCTGAATATCTGACTATAGTATTTCCCAAGCCTAAATCCAAAATGGTTAGATATGCGATTATTGATGTTATTAATGAATATAGGCCATACTCTGATTGTCCTAAATATCGTAATAGAACAGGAGTATATACTATGGCTACAATGTTGTTTAGCGCCAATGATGCATACGATAGAATTATTCCGGATTTGATTTGATTCATAATTAATTAAAGTCGTATGAATTATAATCGGATATTTCTTATTTTGATATGTTAATATTAGGCGTTTTTTCAGATTGTTTCGGCCAGGGTGAAGGCTTGGCGCTCGTAGTGGTTGAGGTCGGGACGGGTGGCGAGTTCGCTGGCGATAGCGGTGTCGCATGCGCGGTTGCACTCGGCGTCGGGGTTTACTGCGGGCCAGAGCGACAGGTTGAATCCCTTGTAGGATAGCAGGGTAGGGGTGTCGAGCGACCGCAGGTCGGCCACAGTGTTGCTTTCGGCCCATTGGCGTTTGCGCGATTGTTGGTCGAATCGGAACCACGGCCTAAGATTTTCCGGCATCACGAGGCTCAGCCGGCGATAGTTTTCCCCGGGGGTGGTTTCGGCAAATGCCGTGTTGTAGCGCAGTTGTTTCATCCATTGCTCGCGTATGTTGTAGAAGGCGCCAAACTGCCGGCTGTCGACATCGTCGGGGGCGGCGGCAGCCTTTCGGGATACCATTGCGTAGATGTCCGACTCGTTGATTCGGTCGTTGCCTCGGGCCCATGAGTCGAAGTATTGACGCCGGTATTCATCGATGGTGCGTGAGTCGGGGCGCTCGTTGTAGCCAAGCCTGTGGGAGATGTCGTAGCATTCGATGGCACGGCCCAGATGCTCGGGGGCGTAGTGTGGCATCTGACGACGTATGCTGTCAGACCATCTGCGCATGGCCATGGCGAGCTCCCGAGGGTCGGGGGCGGCGGTGTTGTCGGCTGGTATCCGGCTGAGTATGAGCAGCAGGTGGGTGTAGCCGGCCACATCGCCTATGTCGGCAATGTCGGGGGTGTAGTCAGATGGCAGATATTTCTGTGACAAGAGTGTCATACTGCTGTTCGGTGATTTTGCGTATAAGGCGTGGGTCGGTGTCGACGCGCCATTCTATGCTGTTGGCTCCCGGGAGGGTGAGGCGGCATATTGTTGGAGCGCTGTCGGGGCCAATGAGCTGCTGCAACACTGCCGGCTGTCCGGAGAATTCGCCTCCGATTACCACTACTCTGTCGCCCGGAGCTATTGGGAGCGTCCCGACGGGGAATATCTCGGTAGAGGGGGTGAATATGCCGATTGTCCGCTGGTAGAGGTCGATTTGCGTCTGGGGAATGGCGGCATATGCGCTGCCGGTGCGGGCTGTCTGTCGGTAGCACCATGCTATGTCGCTGATGTGGCGCATCATAGCAGTGATGTCGGTGAATCTGCATTTTACAAACATTAGTCCTGCCACTACCGGTTTGTTTTCGGATATGAACTTGCGGCCTGTGCGGCGCGCTATCTCTCGGCACGGGTAGTATGTCTCTTCGATGCGGAATCGACCGGTGTGGGCTTCGATGCGTCGGGCTATGTCGTCGTAGTCAGTGCCGTGGCGCATCTGTAGCGCGTACCAGTTGGAGGGATTGCTTGTGAGTGTGTCCGACACCCGGCGTAGGATTGCGGCGCGATTGTCGCTGTCGACGGGGGATGCTCCGGTAAGTGCGAATGCCGGGTTGGTTGCAGGTATTTTTCCTGTGCAGCTCATTATCTCTTCGGGCGATATTCCGCAGTCGTAGGCAATTGTGCTCCATATGTCTGCCGGGGTGAGGGAGCGGTGGACGTGGATGGTAGCCGAGAACAGCGTGTTGACATATTCGCGCAACTGGCGCGGAGTCCGTTCTGATTGGCGGAGCGGAAACAGGTATTTGTTGCGCGGCTTTGAATAGCGTGCGACTAATGCCTTCAGCGTTGGGTCGTCGCCGGTATAATTGTCTTTTTCGAATGCTGCTATCTCGTCGAATGAGATTCCTCCGGCCAATATGGCAAAGAGCGTGATATCCTTGGCAAGATTGGCCTTTTGTGTGGCGCTGCCGGAGAGAATAATGTCGCGCAGTGTGTCAATCGGGTTGCCGTCGACTCTGATTGCATCGGCCGGGAGAGCGGCAAGACGCTGCACTATGCCGTTGAAGGCGCCATTGTCGGCGGTAAGTCCTTCGGCTATGGCCTTTCCGTAAAGTGCGGATAGGTGCTTCATGTAGTGTATGACGGTCTTGACTGTGTGGCCGGCGTGTATGAGCCATATCGCCCATCCGGAGAGTTGTCGTGATGTGAAACTGTCAAATTCCAGTGTGTCTGAGCCTATATAATTAATGTAGGCAGCGAGTGCTTTTTGTCGGTTGGTGGCAGTGGCGCGGTTGTCTGTCCCGGCTATCGTCATCCGGAAAAAGTCGGAAGCTGTTGGCTGCGCAACTTGTTTTGAATCAGCTTTTGAGGTCGAGTTTTCGTTAGTGAACAAATTCGTTTTTCCAGACAATTCTTCTTGTCCTCCCATGGCGCTTCTATATGCATTGCCGCAGGAGTTTGACTTGAATATGTCGGCTGTCCCAAACACTCTGGTGTGATTGAAATCAAGATAAGTTCCGTCTGCATCTCTTAATAAGAGATTGTGAATTTTGCCAAATTGCTGTAAACAAGCCGCTTAGTTAAGCGGCATTAGTCAGCCTAAAAGATTTAGAGTCAATCATACTCTTATATATCAAGATGATATGCCACTATGAGTGCATCCATTATCGCTGATAATTTGTGAGTTTCATAAGATATTGCTAATTTTGCAGAGTCAATGTGTATCTCTTATTAAGAGATTGTGAATTTTGGGCTCTATTTTGTAGGGCTATGCTGTTGTTGTTTAGTCTGTTGTGTCGTATGGGCGCTATTATCCCTTGTAAGATTATTATTATTGCAACAAATGTGGCATGATAATGATATTACCGACATTTGGCTCTCGCCGAACTTTCCTTATTGAGCAAACGTTACATTTTTAATTGGAAGGCATTTGCCGTCTAAGCCGTTCACCATGGAATTTATCTTTATGATGGTTTTCGTGGCAGTCGTTAACGAAATATTCAACCTAACTCATACACAAAAAAATGCCAAAATTTACAGAAACCCGCGTCAGCATGCTGCATGGCATTCTGCTGATAGCGTTATTTGCATGTGCGGCCTTCTATATAGGCGAGGCGCAGATACTTAAAGACATATCGTTCAGTCCGATGATTATCGGCATTATCCTTGGAATGCTGTATGCCAACTCATTGCGCAACCATCTTCCCGAGACCTGGGTGCCGGGTATTCAGTTTTGTTCCAAGAAAGTGCTGCGTCTGGGTATCATTCTCTATGGATTCCGCCTTACATTTCAGGATATTGTAAATGTCGGAGTCGCCGGTATTGTAGTCGATGTAATCATAGTAGTGGTAACAATCCTTGGTGGTATCTGGATTGGCCGTCTTCTGAAGATGGATCGTGACACCGCGCTTCTTACCTCGGTCGGGAGCGGTATATGCGGTGCTGCGGCAGTGCTTGGCGCAGAGTCTACGATTCGCACACAGGCCTACAAGACTGCTGTGGCAGTGGCTACCGTGGTTATCTTCGGAACCATCTCAATGTTCCTCTATCCTATCGCATATCGCTCCGGCTGGGTTGACCTTACTCCTCAGGAGATGGGTATCTATTCAGGTGCCACTCTTCATGAAGTGGCTCATGCTGTCGGGGCTGGCAATGCCATGGGTACGGAGATTTCCAATGTCTCCATTATTGTCAAGATGATTCGAGTGATGATGCTTGTGCCTGTCCTGCTTATTCTGGGAGTATGGGCTGCTCGCCGTAACGCAAAGGATGGCGCGACAGCAGAGAAGGGCAAGGTAAACATACCTTGGTTTGCAGTCGGTTTTCTGGCAGTGATAGGATTCAACTCCCTCAATCTGCTTCCGCCTATTTTTGTCGACGCAATCAACTATGTTGATACGTTCCTACTTACAATGGCCATGGCTGCCTTGGGTGCAGAGACAAGTATTGATAAGTTTAAGAAGGCCGGTGCCAAGCCGTTTGTTCTTGCATTCTGCCTCGATGTCTGGCTTATTGTCGGTGGCTATATCCTTGCCAAATATCTTGCCCCGCTTTGCCTGTAGGGATATAATACCCCCAATGATTAGGAGTTCTGACGGGAGATAGGCCGATTGGTTGTCTATCTCCGTCAGACTTCAGGGTTGCAGCTTATACGCGGCTACCATATCAGTCCGGCGCTACATACTGTCGAATATGACAGTATGTAGCGCCGGACTGATATGGTTTATTTCAAAATTGCAGAAGGTGCTTTTGCGATTTCATTTCGGATGGTGCTTGTCGTTAAATAATAATGAAGGGGCTGTTTCGATAACTAAATCCCGGATTGCCGATTGGCACACATGTATTATTTAATGTATAGCCGCATAATCGAAATTTGCGTATTCTATAAAAGTTTGGAGTTTGAACCGTTTTGAACCGGAATAAAATTTTTCTGAAATATATTTTTACATATTTTTGCGATGAAATCATTTTCACAATATAATACCATAATAAAATGAAAACATTAGCCTCGTTCGCTGTTATCGCCGGATGTGCGATGCTTTTTAGCGCTTGTCAGAGCTCTGATGGACCAGATATGGTCATTCCCGAGCCCGAAACAAAAAGTATGGAAATTAGGATAAGCCCGTCGTTGGTCGATTCCCGTGCCACAGACTATGGCTTCGAGACCGGTGATTGTATCGGACTCTACGTAGTAAACTATTCAGGCTCCACTCCGGGAACTCTCAGCGATGCGGGTAATCATGTCGATAACATGCGCTTCCGCTACAATGGCTCATGGATACCTGACACTCCTATTTATTGGGCTGACAACAAGACTCATGCTGATTTTTACCTTTATCATCCATATACAAATATCCAATCAGTAAACGCTCAGCCGTTTGCTGTAAAATCTGACCAGTCTACCGAAGCTGCTTATAAGTCCTCAGATCTTATGATTGGCAAGACTACTAATGTCGCACCAAGCGAGGATGCTACGGTTGTTCGCGTAAATCATGTGATGAGCCGTATAATGATTACCCTTGAGGCCGGCAACGGTTTCACAGCGGAGTCACTTGCTGCAGCTTCGGTATCGGTCAGAATCAACGGAGTCAAGTGTAACTCAACTGTCAATCTGTCGACAGGCGTCGCTACACCTATCGGAGAGCCGTCAACTGTAAATCCGCTCTTTGTTGATGATTCCTACAAAGCCTTGATTGTGCCGCAGAAAGTCGAAAAGGGCAATCTTATTTCCGTCACAGTCGACGGTCGTGAGTACAACCTACAGAAGGAGTTCACATTCGTAGCCGCTAAAAGCCATAAATTTACCGTTATCCTGAGCAAGACGTCAAACGGTGTCAATGTCACAATCAACCCTTGGGGTGACGACGGCACAGACAATGGCGGAACTGCTGAATAAATAAACCTTAACGATACACTGCAATGCATAAATTGAAAAAGTATATTTTGCCGGCCGGTCTGATGGCCGTTGCCATGCTGAGTGCATGCTCTGACGAAGATTTTATCGCTCCCGGTCAGGTGACTGACGGTCAGAGTTTGATTAATCTTGCCGGACAGATAGCTCAGGAGGCAGTATCACGAGTGAACGATGATGGATTTGCCGATGGTGATGTGATGGGCGTGTATATCGTCGATTATAACGGCAACGTACCCGGAAGTCTGCTCAGCAAGGGAAACCGTGGTGATAATGTACGCCATACATTCAACGAAGCCGCCTATCGCTGGAATTCGGCTTACGATCTCTATTGGAAGGATAAGCATACACGCATTGATGTCTATGGCTATTATCCATTTGGCTCTCCCGACGATGTCAACAATTACAACTTCACCGTACTTACCAATCAGGCACGTACCTATGACAACGGCACTATGGGCGACTATGAAGCATCCGACTTCCTTTGGGGTAAAGTAGAAGGCGTAGAGCCGACGACCAATGTCATACGTCTCCCGCTTGCCCATCGCATGGCCAATGCCCGTGTCACCCTTGTCGAAGGTTCCGGTTTCGCACAGGGAGAATGGGTTGGCCTTGAAAAGCAGGTTCTTGTGACCAACACCATACAAGATGCGGTCATCAACCTTGCCGATGGAACCGTGACATCGTCAGGCGATGTCAGCCCCAATTCTATTATCCCGACAAAACGTGGCGACGAATGGCGTGCCATCGTAGTGCCTCAGTCTGTTCCGGCCGGAACGACGATGTTCAGCATCACCCTGGGAGGTATACCCTACAAATTTTCTAAGAATGAAGAGTTTGTGTATGTGTCCGGTAAGATGAACAATTTCGGTATCCGGGTTGATAAAAAGGAATCTACGGGTGACTACACCTTGACTCTTATCAGCGAGAGCATTACTCCGTGGGAAAGTGACCTTGTGAGTCACGACGCTACTTCAAAAGAGTATGTCATAGTCAATTCCGAACCGGGTGGCCTGAAAAATGCGATTGTTGCTGCCGGCAAGGACTATACCCAGTTGAAGAATCTAAAGATAACAGGACAGATTGATTCGCGTGACTTCTATTTCATGCGTGATTCTATGAATATGCTTCGTGCTCTCAATCTGAAAGAAGTCAGAATCAAGAGTGGATTTTATAATAACACTAAGACTCTTGATGACCAAATCCCGGGAAGTGCTTTTTATACAAATGCTACTAACTCCGGGAAAACGACACTTACTAATTTGGTCCTTCCGGATGTCCTAAAGTCAATCGGTACGCGTGCATTTTATGGATGCTCCAATCTCACCGGTTCTCTGATTATACCTGAAGGGGTAGTTGATATCCAGACCGGTGCGTTTAATGGATGTCGGTCAATGACCGGATCGTTATCTCTACCATCTACACTCAGATACATTGGTACTTCACAAAAACAATCAACCGGAGAGTATGACGAATTTGGTGATGAAGGTATTGATTATTATAATGGCGCTTTTGCAGAATGTGGATTTACATGCGAACTTGTTATCCCTGATAATGTGGAAATTATACGCGGATATGCATTTGATCGCTGTAAGGGATTATATGGTAGTCTGCGTCTGCCGTCAAAACTGAAACGACTTGGTGCCAGAGCGTTCTTTATGTGTATGAATCTAACCGGCTCACTTGAAATTCCGCAAGGTGTTACAAATATACCGGAAGAAGCATTTTCGACGTGTGGATTTGACGGGACTCTACTCCTTCACGACGGTATTATGAGTATAGGAACAAGCGCATTCTCTGATTGCAATTTCAAAGGAGAGTTGGCACTTCCGAAAAACCTCACGGTCATCAACGATAATGTGTTTTATAATTGCGATTTTTCCGGCGAACTGGTTCTTCCCAAAAATCTTGTTACTATTGGTGATAAGGCATTTGCTTATAACTGGCGTCTGATGGGAACACTCGAATTCGGCGAAGGTCTGTTGACTATCGGTGCCGGTGCATTCGCCCACTGCCGTAGCCTGGAGGGACTTGTGTTTCCTGAAAGCCTTGAAAATATCCGCTACGAGGCAAGCTATAATGATGATGGCGGCGCTTTCCAGGGTTGCTACGGCATAGGCTCGATTGTAAGCAAGAGTGAGATTCCACCCTATGTGCAGCAGGGCGCTTTCAATGGCATTGCAAAAGACAATTTCACACTCGAAGTACCCGAGTCATCACTCACACAGTATCAGACAGCCGTTGGCTGGTGCGATTTCAAACGTATTGCCGCCCATCACGAACTTGTCTGCCGTCCCTCTGTGGCTTGTGCTCTCAGCACTGAACATCGCCAGACACTTGTCATCGATGCAGAAGGCGACTGGGAGGTAGAATCAATCCCCTCATGGTGTGAGTTGTCGCAGAACTCCGGTAGCAAGAAAAATGAAATCACCCTTACCATAAAATCTTCGTCGGCCACCGAGCAGCGCGAGGGTGACATAGTGTTCCGTCTTAAAGACAAGGACTATACACATAGTTGCCATGTGACTCAATATGGATACGAATATGCCGAGGATGAATTCCTCGAATTACAAAAGGCCACCAAAGGCTCCAACGGCGGAATCAATATAGTAATTCTCGGCGACGGCTACGATGCCAAGCAGATTTCCGATGGAAGTTATCTGAAAGACATGAGGCAGGAGATTGAATATTTCTTCGCAATCGAACCATATACCACTTACCGCGACTACTTCAATGTCTACACCGCTTTCCCGCTTTCTACCGAAACAGGAGTCGGCACTGTCAATTCAATCCGTTACAATAAGTTCAGCACCACTTACACCGGAGGTGTCGGTCTGAAATGTGACTACGACCAGGTGTTTGACTATGTTATGGATGCTCCGACAGTCAATGCTGGCAATATCGACCAGACGCTTATCATAATGGTTCCAAACAGCACCGATTACGGTGGTATTTGTCAGATGTGGGAGTCAGGAGCCGCTATTGCATTCTGTCCAAAGAGCGACTATGGGTATCCATTGGATTCACGAGGTGTGATACAGCACGAAGCCGGTGGTCACGGATTCGGCAAACTTGCCGACGAGTACATATATCACAACGCATTTATAGATGCATGTGGTTGCACGTGTTGCGGTCATGTCGACGCAATACTTGGAGCTAAGTCACTCGGCTGGTATGATAATATCGAGCTGACCGGAAAGATGCATGCAGTGGGATGGAGTCATCTGATATTCGATTCTCGCTACAGCGATATTGTCGACATCTACGAAGGAGGCTATATGCACACCCGCGGTGTGTTCCGCTCGGAACAGAACAGTTGTATGAACAATGATATTCCCTATTATAGCACCATCAGTCGCGAAAGTATCGTGAAACGCATCAAGCGCTATGCCGGTGAGGAATACAATTTTGAGGAATTTGTGGCTCTCGACAAGCGCACGTCTGTAAATGCGTCAAGAAGTACCGGAGGTTTTACTTCGGGGCTGAAGGCATCGCGTTCAATGCCGCCGGTAATCCATAAAGGGAGTCCGCTTTCCTCATCCCGTTCCAACAAGAAAAAATTGAAATAATAACATGTATGTCATTTCAAATGAAACACAATATTAGTTCAATAATCAGCGTTCTATTGTTGACAGTCGGACTCTCCTCCTGCACTGACGATTCAATGGAACCGGACAACAACACATCCAACGGAAAAATTGCGATGGAATTCACGTTCAGCCATCCGTCGCAGTCACGCGCTACCGAAACCTCTTTCGAGAGCGGTGATGTCGTGGGCGTTTTTGTCAGCAACTCCGAAAAACCTCTTGAAATTGCGGGTAATACCGTCAATAATGAGGCCTTGACTTTCACCGGATCCAACTGGAAGTCATCACGTCCGCTTTATTGGGATGCGGGGACTTATAATGTCTATGCATATTGTCCGCGTCTCAATGAGATAGGCTCAATCACAGATCTTGTGTTTGAAGTGGCGACTGACCAGCGGGAGTCGCAATTGTCAGGTCTTGACGGGTATGAGTCATCTGATTTTCTGTTTGCCTCAGCCAAGGAGATTTCAGCTTCGCCCAACCCTGTCGATTTAAAATTTCGCCATATCATGAGCAAAATCTCAATCAGACTGATAAAAGGCGAGGACTATGAAGGGGATATACCGGAAAAGGCCGATGTGTATATTCATAATACGGTAACAGAATCGAGTATCGATCTTATGGTCGGTGTGGCTACCAAGGCTCTGCGAGGCAGTCGCAAGTCAATAATGGCGCGCCAGACTGCGCCGACAGTCTATTCCGCGATTATAGTACCGCAGCGTCTTGAAAATCGTGTGCCTTTGATTGAGGTTGTCATGAATGGCGTATCATTTCTTTATGAGAGCAAATTCCTGTTCAAACCGGGTATGCATCATATTGTAAATCTCATAGTAGATAAGAATCCTGAGCAGATTAAGATTGAAATCGGAGGAGAAATCTTAGATTGGAATTGAAATTGACTTAACTGTTATATGTCTTTAAAAAGGAGGAGTCTTAACATACTGCTTATAATTCTTTGCCTGATATTAGGAGGATGGGCCGCTTGTATTTACAAGCGCCCTCCTCTTATTTTAGACAATGAGCCACCCTCGGAAAATGACAACGGAATATCTACGCGCGACACAATATATATTTCTGTAGAGAAACCTCGGGTGTCGGCCGATTCTTCAGCAGCGACGCCGGTTGATGATTCAGTCCGAATGTCTTTGCCGGTTACATCTGAGAGGGAAAGAATAGTGCGGCGTGTAGAGACTGTCGGATTTAAAGACGCCGAACCACGCATGATGTCGGCCGGTCATCCTTTCAGGCAGGAAGCCTTAAAAATATTGAGTGGACGGCTTGAAGAGACCGACTCCGCAAGCAGACATAAGATTTTGAGCTATTGCGAACATCTGCGTGCTTCTTATGAAACCCGTGACATTGACTTCATACGCCAGGTCTTCAGCGATGATGCACTTATCATCGTGGGACATGTGGTACGTTCCAAAGAGGGATATAATACGGCTCTGACTGACAACAGCAAAGTAAGATACAGTATCCGGTCAAAAAAAGAATACCTCGAAAAATTATCGCATATCTTCAATTCCGGGAAAGATATAGATGTCAGATTCTCAGAATTCAGAATTATGAGACATGCTACGGCCGAAGGAATATATGGTGTCACACTCCGACAGAATTATTCCTGCGGCGCATATAGTGACGACGGCTACATGTTCCTTTTATGGGACTTCAGAGACAGTTCCATGCCGCTTATTCATGTGCGTACATGGCAACCGTCATCCTCAATTGTTGCCGGTGACGATGATATAATTGATATGGGAGATTTTAATCTCGAATAGTGAAATATGACAGCGTCGCGTTTTACATATCATGTGCTTTTACCACTGGTACTCATTCTGTGTGTTAATTCCTCGGCATGGGCCCAGCGTTTTTCGGTGGTCTCTTTTAAGATGTTGCCCAACGATGTTTCGGCGTTCATCAACCCTGTGCGCGACCTCAACGACGAGGATTGCGCCCTTGTCAAGGTAATAGCTTCGGAGGACTTTGCGTTTTCAACACCGCTTGGCATAGTCAAGCGTATCGACAAGACCGGTGAGATATGGCTGTATCTGCCTCGTGGGTCAAAGAAAATAACAATTAAGCATCCGACATGGGGTGTACTGCGCGACTACGCATTTCCAGGCAAAGTTGTCAGTCACATGGCTTATGAGTTGCGGATAGAAGAGCCGGTAGCGCCGATTACCATGAGCAATGTGCCGGCAGAGGTTAAGGTTGTCAGAGACACACTCGTGCTTACGCGTGTCGATACCCTTGTGGTCAGGCCTCCTGTGAAATATGTGCCATTTAACCTTGAAACTGTAGCGACAATAAGCTATGGCGGTCGCAACGGGAACATACTTGGTGGATTATTGCTTATGGCCATGAAGAGGCATGGAGGTTTTGTGCATGTTGCTTCCGATTTTAGCAAAATCGGACCTGTCAGAGGTGAATGTGGCATAACCGGAGAGACAGCAGGCTCTACTCCGTTCTATACGGGACGTACCCGCAGTAGCTCATTTATGATAAATGCGGGTATGGCACATCGCATAACAAAAAACTTATCTGTATATGAAGGAGCGGGATATTCATCTTCGTCACTTGCATGGCAGCTTGCTCCATCGGAGGGTGGCGGATATCTTAAGAATTCCCATTATAGCCTCAAGGGTATTTCGTTTGAGGCGGGGGTGTCACTTGTAGTTGGACGTATTGCGATTTCAGCCTCTGTGACAACCGTCAAGGGAAAAGACTGGTATGGTTCTGTCGGAGCAGGTATAAAGTTTGGTAAGTAAATTGTAAAAGGAAATTCACTATGTCGCTATTTTTGAAATATATACAGTCCTGGTTGCTTATTCCATTGATTATTTTGCCTTTGATTTCTGTTGGATGTTCGGATGCAGCCCGTCCCGAAAATATTGAGCCGTTAATAGAACTGCAGCCCGCTACTGAAATAACACGTACAGAGGCACTGGTTACTGCCCATGTCAGAAATCGCGGAACCGGACGTCTGTCTTATGTAGATTTTTATTATGGAGAGGAGGGGCAGGTTACCTGTCAGTCTCCGAAGGAAGAATCTGTAGAGTCAGTCCTGACGCTGCATCTGAATGGACTGAAGCCGGGCACGACATATAAATGTTATGCACAGGGCGGAACGTCTACTGCTACTTTGCGGTCACAGACTATAAGTTTTACGACTTTGCCAAATGAAAAGCCGGTAGTATCGCCTCCTGTCGCGCTGTCTACAGGGCCGATTGGGATTATTGTGGAGTTTGAAATTGTTGAAGATGGTGGCGAACCTGTCTTGACGGCGGGATGTGATGTGACTGACGCGTCGACTTTGGAAACCGTAAGAATACATCTGTCGGAAGATTGTCTGACTTTGGGGAAGCATCGGCTTCATATAACCGGACTTGTACCGATGACGGGATATGTAATCACTCCTTTTGCGTCTAATTCCTTAGGGGAAGCCAAGGGAGAGGCATTGGAATATACGACAAAAAATACTATATTGCTCACAGAAGCCGGAACGTTGCATGAGCTTTTTGCCGGCGCAACGAGCATTGACCTAAGTTGTCTCACGATTTCCGGCTGTATGAACGGTGACGATTTCCGTTTTCTAAGGCATTTACTCGGAGGCTCGGAATCGTTCGATGGATTGCAGATAGATAGCAGAGTCACAGATATTGACCTGTCGGATATATATATCGTTGAAGGTGGCGGGTCGTATGACGGCATGCGTTTTACTTCTGCCGACGAACTGTCAACGGGGTTGTTTGCCGATTGTTTAAGTCTGCGGTCAGCCATACTGCCATCTTCTGCGACTCGGCTGGCCAGGAATGCCTTTGCACACTGTAGTTCGCTTGAGACTCTGACAATCTCTGCAGGGACAACCTCTGTAATGCCGTCGGAGGATTGTCGGTTACTTAAGGCTATAGAAGTCTCGGAGGCCAACTGTAGTTTCACCTCCATTGACGGCGTGCTTTTCAATAGCGGAGCTACCGGAATTGTATGGTTCCCGCTTTGGAAAGGAGGCGCATACTCGTTGCCGTCTACAATTACGTCAATCGGTGAAAATGCTTTCTACGGGACATCTATTACAAGTATCGAGATTCCTTCGTCGGTCACTGCCATAGGGCGAGGCGCTTTCGCCGAATCTGCGCTCACTGAAATTACGCTTCCCGACAATATCACCAATATTTCAGAAGGAATGTTTCAGAATTGTGCCAGTCTTGCCACTGTGCGTCTCGGGAGTGGCACTGAGTATGTAGGCAATTATGTATTTAGCGGAACAGTCTTGAAAGACCTTTATATCTCTGCCTCAATTCCCCCTTACGCAGCCGAGCATGCGTTCTTCGGAACTCCGGTGTCTATAACAGAAAATTGCGTTTTGCATGTACCTTATGGCACTAAGGCTGTCTACAGGAACAACTCAAAATGGGGGCTTTTCAAGCAGATTGAAGAATACAGGCATTAAAACGGAAATGAACAAGAGTCGAAAAGAAAATATTGACAAACCATCTATAGCAGATACTGACTCGGCATTTATCGGTATTAATAATCTGTCTGAGTCGTTGGATCTCGGTGGGCTATTCTCCCATCAGTTCACTAATATTACACCGGTTTATAGTTCGTCTCACGGACCGACAGAAATATATTCGGCCACACGCTACGGAAAGCGATTCATCCTCAAAGGACTCAAGGAACAGTATCGTAATGATCCAATCTATACGATTGCTCTTGCCAAGGAATTTGAAATAGGCATCACGCTTGAGCATCACGGTATCAGGCGCACACTTAGTATCGAGACAGTCGGCGACATCGGGCTCGTCATTGTGCTCGAATATGTCGACGGTTGTTCGCTTGAAACCATTTTTGCATCAGGCTGCCTTTCGCTTACTTCTGCAAGAGCTATAGCCGTACAGCTGGCTGATGCTCTCAGGTATATCCACAGCAAGCAGGTGTTTCACCGTGATCTCAAACCGTCGAATATTCTTGTATCACATTCAGGCAGTGTGGTTAAGATTATTGATTTCAATCTTTCCGACAGTGACGATTTCATCGTGCTTAAGATTCCGGCCGGCTCTAAGAATTATATGGCTCCCGAACAGATGTGTCCCGATGCGAAACCATCGGCGGTGGCCGACATATATTCATTCGGGGTTGTACTTGACGAACTTGCTTCGGCTACCGGCGACCGACTTCTGGCACAGGTAGCCAAACAGTGTGTCAGCCATAATCCGGATAAGCGGCCGCAATCTGTGGCTATGATTAAATTGCCGGGGGCGCGTCAGTCGGCCATGGAAACGCTCACTAATCTCCTGTCCTCAAAAATACTGACATATATTTTGTGTGGCGTCTGCCTGGTACTTGCGGCGGCCATTGTTATTATGCTTAATTACAATAGTTAATCTCACCTTTATTATATTATGGAAAAGAACAATGCATTAGAAGCCCTTGTTGACATTACCAATAATAATCTTGGCTATGTGCCGTCGACACCGACCGAATTCAATGAGCTTAGTCGGCTTATTCAGCAGAAGACTGGACGTTCATTGAGCTTGTCGTCAATTAAACGTATATGGGGCTATGTGAAATATGAGGGATTTCCGTCTGTGACCACACTTAATATTCTCGCCCAATATAATGAATTCAAGGATTGGGAATCGTTTATGTTTCATAATATGGAGAATGATACCTGTGACTCCGGATTTATAAATGAGTCGGCTGTGAATGCTGACAGCCTTAAATGTGGCGACATGCTTGTGTTGACATGGGGTGTTGACAAATCCTGTGAGATAGAGTGTATCTCACATATGAGGTTTCGTGTCAATAGCTCGCAGAATATTAAATTGTTAGTCGGCGACAAGTTTACTCTCCACACTTTGTGTATCGGACATCCAATATATGTCTGTGATATTGAGCGCGGCGATATTCGTGTGCCTGCTTACATAGGCGCGAAAAAAGGAGGCATTACATCAATTTCATTCATGCCTTGTCCGAAATAGCCGGCAATTTTCATGGCAGGCAAATCGGCAAGGTTGGGCATACAAGCCGATGTAATTCTAAAAAAAGTGGGTCTGTGCCGAAAGCATTGTTATCGACACAGACCCGTGGATTGGTTACGAGGGGTAAAATGGGATATTTCAGATGGTGAATTTTGTAGCGGTAGTCGGAGTGCGCAGTATGTATACACCTTTGGCCAAAGAGGGCAGGGGATATGTGCCGCATGCCGGGCTATCGTAATGCTTTACAATTCGACCCTGCATATCAAGAATATCGATTGAGGCTGCAGTCTTGTTGATGATAAGGGATGACCCTTTGATTTCAATTGAGCCATCGTCGTGAATTCGGTCGATTGAAGTTACCGGTTCATTCTCGAGTGCGTTGATACGATATAGTCCCATTCCGCCTCCGGATGCGTAGACGAGCAGATGGCCCAGCAGATTGCTGTCATCGGACTGGGTGGTTTCACTTTGTTCTCCTGCAGGAATGAATGTCATGTCAAGTGCTTGGAACAGTGATGTGGAAAGCCCTGTTTCTTTGAATAGATCCCACAGGGGCACAATGTTGCCCGGCTCAAATCCGAGTGCCGGGTCTTTGATTTGAATTAATTGTACGGCTGTGGCATTATTGTTGTCTGAGATATGCCCGTATGCGGCCACAGTGATATCGCCAATCTTCACTACGGGAAATCCTGACATGCGTTTTGTGTCCGTAGCCGGGGCTATATCCATTTCCGGAGTAATGGCATCGCTGAGTTTATTTTTCAGAGTTGCAGTCATTTCGGTTTCCTCAAGTTCATAAAATGCCGGCTCGTAGTTGTCGTAGTCGGCAAAGTCTGTTTTACCGACAACTAATGCAGGTGTGGCATGGGTGTAGACATGCGTGTTATCAACCGGATATATTTTGGGCGTATACGACGAAAATATCTTTTCTGTTGATGCAAACGGATTTACATCAATCGTATAGGATTTAAATGGTGGAAACGTGGAGTTCTTGTTTGCCATGTCCCACGTCTTTATATTGGTGTCCCAGATGTCAGTCGGATTGCTATTGGCACTGCGGCTGTATTTCATACCCCATACCCGATAAGGCTTGTTTATTATATCGCCGCTTATTGTGCCAAACATATAGTCGGTTTCATTTGCAGCAAGTTTGATATCTTCGTGAAAGTCGATAGTGTCGGCAATCAAGGTGGCAATCCCTCCGGTGACCTCTTTTATCTTTGACAAATCGAGAGTAAACGCGGCCGTTGCATAAGTGGGTTTCTGGAAGCTGGACCCGAGGCCGGACTTGGAATGCAACGGAGGACACATGAAGTATGGAGTGCCGGCATCGTCGACGCGAAGCCATGGCATCATCCGGCACCCTGTCTGGTCGATTTCGTTGCCGTTTTTGTTTTTAATCCGTACGGTGGACAGAAAATTGCCTGTGGCGAGGTCATATCGGTATAGCATCAGGCGGTCAGGACTTGGATTATTCACCTGGTTATCGTATTTGCCTGTTACTGCAGGGTGAAAACTGCATGAAGAGCCGACTCCGATATAGATTGTCCCATTGCTTACAATTGCCCCGTGTGAGAAACTATCGAACGGAGAGTTGTCGCAGTTCTCTAGTGTTCCGATTAACTCGGAACGGTTGAGTGGATTGAGGCCCGGAGGAGTGGTGGGCATAAGCGGCTGTCCGTTTAGCCCCGATCTGAGCCATACTGATTCAATCGACAGTTTTGTGTCATCGGATATCGGGATATCTTCGTAAGTGTTTGTGTCGACGGTCATACAGTATCCTTGGCTGTCTGATACTTTTGTGCCCGTAATTTTGGTTAGTTTTGCAGCGTTATATGAAGATGAGGCCGGCGGTGAATCGTAGACCCTGAAATCACACCAGCTGGTGCCTGGAGTGTATACTGCCGCACGATAATAATACTGGCCTTCAGGAATTTCCGACGGGTCGAGGTTCAGCGTAAAGTAACGATGTCTATCCTTTTCGACCTTATATGCTTTTTCGATAAATGTGAAATCCGGATATTTACTGAGCTCGATGTAGAGAGACTCTTTATCGGTAGTGTCGTATTTTTCCGGGAATTGAATCTCAATGGTATAGACATCCTTTGCTTCATTATGGGTTATATACCATATCTCATAGACATCATTCAGAGCGTGAACAGATGGTGTGACGGCAGGCCCTAAAAGAGCCGCAAGGAGTAAAAATCTTTTCCTCATGTGTTGATTTGGTTTATTAAGGTTAGTAAATATTGGTTATGGGGGTTAATATGTTATATTTGCAAATGTATACAAAAAAAACGTAAACGTACAAATGTTTGCCTTGTAAAATTTGGTTAAATTGTTTAAATATGGTTTTTGCAGCATTAAAAAGCCTCTGAAATGGTGTTGCCCCCAAGTAATGTCATAAAAAAACAATGGTGCAAACCCCATGATGGAAGTTTGCACCATTGACTGTTATCCCTCTCGGGATTGTTTATATGCTTGTAGGATGCTCGCGAAGTGTGCTTATTCGGATTTGAATGTGATGTCGTCGGGACGAGGATGCACGAATTCAAACTCGAGCGTGCGGGCGAGTCCCTCGTCGAGGGTGTATGGCGCTTTGAATCCGCAGGTGTGCACTTTTGTTGCGTCAAATTCTGTGGTGGCGCAGAATTTCTTGACGCGAACTGAAGATACGGTAAGTTTCTTTCCGGTGATTTTCGCGAGTAAATCGAAACAGTATCCGCCCGTCATTCCGAGCCAGTAAGGGAAGTGTGTGGCCGGGATATGCTTGTTCAGCACCTTTGACACATGCGCCACAAGCTGATTCATGTTATTGTCGGGCTTATCGATATAGTTGAACACATTGTAGCCCTCGGTGATATTGTCGATCATGTATTTCACAAACGCCACAATATTGCCGACATAAGCCATCGACTTCTTGTTCTCGCCCTTGCCCACCATCAGGAACTTGCCCGAGGATATCTGTTTGAGCAGATTGTAGACATTTCCACGGTTGCGTTCTCCGAATATTACGGTGGGGCGTATGATGTTGATGTTCCAGTCGGGATGCGACTCATACCATTTCTGAAGCACTTCCTCGGCCTGCCACTTCGACTTGCCGTAGTGGTTGAACGGATCGGCCGGATGGTTTTCATCGGGATTCTTCTTGTTGAGGCCGTAGACAGCCACCGACGAGAAGAATATTATACGGTGTATGCCGTTCTTCTCCATGGCCTTGAGAGTCACTTCCATGCCCCCGACGTTGGTGTCGTAGTATAGCGACACGGGCGACACATCGTCGCGGTGCTGCGCGGCCAACAGAATTACTACGTCGGCGCCTTTAAGCTCGCGGTCCATCTGCTCCTGTGAGCGGACATCGCCTATTGTGGTGATTTCATTGAAGAAATGACTCGGCTGCAGGTCGATATTGCTGCATGTATATTTTGCCGGCTCCTCCTTAAGGAGATTAATCAGCCGGGTGCCGACGAAACCGCTGGCACCAATCATTGCTATTTTCATAAGAACTTTTTATTATGGATTTATTGTTTTAAATGCAAAGAGTTATTATATTTGCAGAAATCAGTGGATTATGAACAGGAGTTTTATCCATAAAATTCAGCGCTATTTTGCCGGGCAGCCTGTCGTGAAGGCATGGCTGTTTGGCTCTATGTCACGTGGAGAGAATAATTCCCAGAGTGATGTCGACATACTTGTCGAATTTGATCCGGAAGCAAATGTCGGACTGTTCAAGCATGCCTCGATGGTAATGGATTTGGAGAATATACTGAGCCGGGCGGTTGACCTTGTCACTGACGGCACTCTGTTTCCATGGGTTCGCGAACAGGTGGAAAAAGATAAAATCCTTATTTATGAGAGAAAAACTGCGTGATTCCGGCCGACTTCGCCACATGCTTCATGCGATGGAAAATATCTGCCGGTTTATGTCAGATAAGACTCTTGATGATTTTGAAGTTGATTCATTGCTATATTATGCGGTAATCAAGAATCTTGAAATTATCGGAGAGGCTGCCTACATGCTGACACCGGAATTTAAGGAAACACATCAGTCAACCCCCTGGAATCAGATTATAGGAATGCGTCATTTCTTAGTACATGGTTACTACCAGATTGACTCTCATGAAGGATGGAACACCATAAAGAATGATTTGCGACCCCTAAGAATTCAGCTTTTACAGTACCTGGAGGAGTTGGATTAAATATGCATTTTGTTTTTGATTAGATTCAAGGCTTTTGGAGCAAGGCGACGGAGTAAATAGAAAGGCGGCACCTTGAACCCATTTTTGCGGAATGCACGAAGCACATTCTTGTTTCCTTGAATGATTTTGCCGATAGAGCCTGTGCTCTCGCCTCCCATGCGCATCTTTACGAATGTATGGGGAATATAGCGATTAGAAAGACGATTAGCCTCCAAGAAACGGAGCATTAGCTCAAAGTCGGCGGAGACATCAAATGAAATGTCAAAGCCGCCTAATCTTTCGTAGCATTTACGACGGGCATAAAATGTAGGATGAGCGGGATGCCACCCCTTCAGAAATGCGCCCGGCCGATGCTGAGACCCTCGCCACTGTCGTACGACTCTTGATGTATCGGAGGCATCGACAAAATCAAGATCTCCATAAACCGCCTCGACGTTCCGACATTCTTCGGCAATTCGTGACAGAACATCCGAATCAGCATAAAAGTCGTCGGAATTAAGAATTCCGATTATATCGCCGGTAGCACGGGCTATACCCTTGTTCATTGCGTCATACAGTCCTTTGTCTTTGCCGGTATGCCAATGCAGACGACCATCAAATTTCGGAATGTATTCCTCTACAATATCGTGAGTATTGTCGGACGATCCGCCGTCGATTATCAAAATCTCATAGTTCGTATATGATTGCTGAAGCACACTTTCTAATGTGTCACGGAGAGTCGCACCGCTATTCCACGTAGCGGTGATAATGGATATTTTCATAAAATGGAGAAACTATTTGGACAATTTTAATTTAGAACTGTTCAGAAAACAATTCCATAAATTAACATTAGACGTATTGAGTGTTAACTTAATATTCTGTTGTAAGTCAGCTTTTTGGGTTTATGAGATTATTATATATCTCAAAGTACTCTTTAAAATGAGCTTCTTTATCGAAATTTTTAAGTGCATAGTCTCTACAGGTTGATTGCTTGAAACGCACATTCGTACAATTTATGATTTCCATTATTGCATTATTCAAGCCTTCAATATCACCCTGCTCTACGACTAATCCAATAGACTGATTGACCGATTCAGGAGAGCCTCCGGTTCTATAAGTAATGACTGGAGTACCACATGCGATTGATTCTAAATTTGTGGTAGGATATGTGTCTGCCCAGGTTGGATTAATAAATGCTATCGCATTTGAATATAGAAGACTTAATTCGTGTATGCTTTCTGTGCGCTTAATTCCTATTATACCGGCAGGTAAATTGTCACTTATTTTATCGGAGACTCCGACAAGTACAATTCCAATATCCTCAGACAGAATTTTACGAAGTTGGTAAAAATCATATAATCCCTTGTCTTTTGTCCAGGTTCCGGCAACACCTAATACATATTTTTTATTGGCCGGAATAGCATATTTATCAATGTTAAAAGACGATGGTTCTTTAGGGCAAAATGCGGTCAAATCTATGCCATTGTGAATTACTCTTGTAGTGGTAAATTTAAAAAATGATTCCTTTAAGAGATTATCAATCCAATTGCTGACTGGAATTAAGATTAGATTATCGAGTGATGTGAATTTCTCTTTTTTAATCTTGTGATTTTTCTTTGACCGATCAAATAAGAATGAAGCTGGATATTCTTTTTTTAGGGGGCAATTGTAGCAGGTTGCTTTCCATTTATCACAATTGGCCGTTACAAAGTGAGAGCAATGCCCCGTAATAGTCCAGCAGTCGTGTAATGTCCATACTACTGGGCCACCCCATTCTTTGAGATAATCGAATAATATCTCATAGTTTATGTAATAGCCGTGTATATTATGGAGATGAATGATATCCGGATTAATGGCCTTAATTTGTTTGATAAAATGTTTTGTAGCTTTATTTGATGCTAATCCATGATTATCAAATAGACGAGTCTGCAGGCCATGGAGATTCATGTCAAAGTCGGTACCTATGCGAATTAGTTTGGATTGACTGTGCGGATTTCCACGTCCATATGCAATCCAACTCTCCCATCCATTGTTGATTGCAATCTTTCCTAAATCTTCAGCAATTCTACCGGTAGACCCGCTATTGGCTGTGACATTAATTTGTAGAAGTGTTGGCATGTTACTTCTTTTTAAGAATATGCGAAATATTTTTTTCGATTATCCTAATTTGAAAGTCGGGATTCCAATTATTGTCAATTTCTGCATAGCATGCTTGTCTTATTGCTGCTCTGTCTGATTTGGAATTTAGCCAGTTGGAAATAGTGTCTGCTAAAGATTGCACATCTTCTTCTTCGAAAAAAGCACCGGTTTTATCTGATATAATTGCTTCAAATTCTGGGCCTTGATTAGCGAAATTACTATGTGTGATTACTGGTGTTCCAAACATCATGCTGTGTATTGCCGTAAGGCCAACATTTCCTGGGGACACACATAAGTCAGATTGTGCAAGAAGTTGAGCATTTATTTCTTCATCATATGATGGTCCATAAAACCATGTATTGAGATTATATTGACGGCTAATATCTTTTAGACATTCTTCATCTTCTCCATTGCCAATTATTAAGATGTTGACTTGAATGCCTTTTTGATTTAATATATTTGCAGCATGGAGTAATAGGTGCAACTTTTTTGATTTTGTCAGTCTGCCAATAAATATTATTGTCGGATAATCATTATTGAAATGATTTCTAATGATATTTGAATGCATGGCAACCTTACGAAGAGGCTTCTGTGCATAATAGTCTAAGGAGTTGTGAATAACATCAACGTTTTCCACATTGCTACCGGCGATTTGCATCTGACGTTTTGCATACTCCCCATAAAAAAGAGATTTGCACGCCATGCCAAAATAAATCTTTTTGATGAACTTTTTGGCGTTACTCTCCCTGCCATACCACCCATGAGACCAAAGGACTATATTCTTTGGTTTAAAAAACAGGTAGTTAAGAGATAGAACAATCCAATTTGAGAGAGAGAAAAGTTCACCTCCGAGAATGTATACATCTTTCTTGGAACCAAATACATTGGAGAAAATTCCTTGTTGCCAATACCATTTCCCGAAAACCTTTATTTTAGGTTTTCGGGAAATATTCTTCAAATCAGAATCAGCAATGCTTTTGACTGTTGAATTAGATAAGCCAAATAGAAAAGTTACATTATGATTTTGGTCTAACTTCTGAAAGATTCCTTTTCTATAAATTGGGCCAACGGCATCTGAAAGAAAAATGGAATAAGCCATATCTATATGTTAGAGGCGTCCGTCAACAGACTCACGAGGGAGAATACCTTTTACATCATAAACGACACCGGTCTCTCTGTTGGAAAGGAAAGAACGGACATCGACATCTGAAAACTCTTTGTGAGAGACACCAAGAATCACAGCATCGAAACGGCCTTTAAGGTTGTCAATTGATTCAGAGGTAATATCAATTCCGTATTCATGTTTTACAGCTGCGGAGTTTGCCCATGGATCATATACGACAATATTTTTAGTATACTCTTCGAGTGAGTGGTATATGTCGACAATTTTAGTATTACGTATATCGGGACAATTTTCTTTAAAGGTTATACCCAACAGTAGGATATTGGCGTCTTTCACCTTTACTCCTTTCAGATTCATAGCCTTAATGGTCTGATTGGCGACATATGCACCCATGCCATCGTTAAGGCGTCGTGCCGAGAACATAATTCGAGGTAATACACCGTATACCTGTGCTTTCTGAATCAGATAATATGGGTCGACAGATATACAGTGACCACCAACCAGTCCGGGCGAAAGTTTTATAAAATTCCATTTTGAAGCAGCTGCCTCAATGACATCATGAGTGTCAATGCCCATTGCATTGAAAATTTTGGCGAGCTCGTTCATAAACGCAATATTGACATCGCGCTGAGAATTTTCAATAATCTTGGAGGCTTCGGCCACTTTGATAGATGGAGCCTTATGTGTTCCATTAATAAGAACAGAGTTGTAGACTGAATCGACAATATCTGCGATTTCGGGAGTAGAGCCGGAGGTTACTTTCTTTATCTTCTCTACTGTGTGAAGTTTGTCGCCCGGATTAATTCGTTCGGGAGAGTAGCCGGCAAAGAAGTCTTTGTTAAACTTTAAGCCACTGACTTTTTCGACAACCGGCAGACACTCCTCTTCAGTGACACCGGGATAAACGGTAGATTCGTATACAACAATGTCATCTTTACTAATCACTTTTCCTACCGTCTCAGAGGCGCCCCATAGCGGTTTTAAGTCAGGACGGTTATTGTCATCTACAGGAGTGGGGACTGCCACTACATAAAAATTACATTCGCGGATGTCATCAATATTAGTAGTGCACTTAAAGCCGTGATTATTGATAGCATCCTGTAAGAGTTCGTCGGAGACTTCAAGCGTCGCGTCATGACCGTTGTTAAGGGCATCTACGCGTTTTTGATTCATGTCAAAACCAACAGTCGGATACTTTGTAGAGAAAAGTCGGGCCAAAGGAAGCCCAACGTAACCGAGACCGATTACGCAAATCTTAATGTTGTCCATACGGAATTTATTGAGTTAATATTGTGTCTTGTTGAGATATAGATATCGTTTTGTGTGTGATGCCAATGGGGAAAATTTACTTAATGATATGCCAAATAGCATCCAAATAATAAAGCATTTTATACCTGGTCCGAATGGAGGATTGGCTTCAAACAAACTGTTAATCATTGCAGCCCAAAATAGTAAATATGTCGCCAAATTGTAATTCAATCGAGGCTTAAATTTAATAGAGATTAGACTTGCTACATATAGAAGAAATATGAATACAATTGAAGCCCCAATTATTCCATATTGTGCAATCATTATTATGGGGAAGCAATCCATGTACTTATTGCCGGATCCAAACCATGGCGATTCATATATCCCTGGCAATAACTGCTTCATTAAGTATACTCTGCCACTAGATAAATCGTCAACATTTGATGCATCTCGATTACCAAAGATAATCTGTTCGACAACAACCTCGTAGGCTGTAGAGTCGCAAAGTATATATGTTACGGCAAAAATCGTCAGACAAGTAATATAAACTCGTATTTTAGGGTTGTTGTATTTGACTATATAATATAATATAACGAAAAAGAAGCCACATAATGTAGCTCTGGATTTCAACATAAAAATAACGATTACCATTATACATAGGCCAAGAACAAACAAAATCCTAAATATAGTTTGCCGAGGGATGTAGCAAGTAATTGTTACAATGATGACATTTAGAAGAATCTGTCCCATTGAGTTTTTGGCGTCAAATGCATACTTTAACTGGCTTAGACTTGTAGATGCTAGAAATTGAGTATAGACAGTTATTGTAAGGTATAATGCTGAAATTAGGAGAAAAACAACCAAAAATTTAATATTTGTTGCACTCCCATGCTTAGTCCAGTAGGCAAATGATACGATTGTAACCATCAATGATATCGCGATGTTATACAAGTCGGCGCCCATATACTCCACATCCTTCAGACTTTGTAGTATTAAGCAGTATAAGAGAAATAATAGGACAAATGAATAAAAGAAAAATAGCTTGCGATTAATAAAAGCCCTCGGACTATCAAATATCAATACCACAAGTGGCAGAATCCAGGTTAATTTTAAGTATTGGTCTACTCCGGATTCAAGAAATGCCGGAGTTTGGGACAGCATACTTGAAATAACCGCTAAATAAAATGCAAATGATGCCATTATTTTAGTTTATAATGATATAAAACGGCTAATAAAAGGATATAGAGGGCTGATAATACGGTGATTATTGACGCATACACCATCGCACCATTTTCACCATGGCAAATATTAAGTATTATAGCAGCAGATATCAAAAGCAATACATCTCTTGATACTCGGATTGTCATTAACAACCAATTCCGATGACGCACAATAAATTCGGAGCTGAATACATTTCCACAACAATTGAATACAGTACATAATGTGTATACACGAAGTACATCTTTCATGCCATCAAATGTTTCTCCATAAAATGAAGTAATCCACCCCGCAAGAATGTATACAATGGCAAATGGGATTAAGGTACATGCCAAATTAATACTCAACATTTTTTTTATAGTATTGTCGTGCGCGCTCTTATTATCTGCATTTGATGAGAGATATGAAAGCACTACATTGTAAAGCAGTCCCGGCACAAATGTAATAATAGCATTCCATTGTGAAGCCGCACTGAATATGCCGAGCTCACCCACAGAAGAAAATTTCACAAGGAGTAGGGAACCACCCCAGTTAGAAATTGTGTATGTGGATTCCTGAAGAGCGATTGGTATGGAGAATAATAATAATTCTTTTTTGCGTGAAATCTTTACTTGATTTTCAAGTTTTGATAAGATTTTATTAAGCGAAAACTGATTTAAGATGCAATTTATGACTTGTGATGATAATAATGCTCCAAGTGCGCCTGTTAATCCATAAAAATAAGTCATAGGGATACAGGCAATAAGCATAAAAAGTCCGCATATTACATTATTCCTGGCAATTATTTTAAAGTTGCTAAAACCTGCCAGAATGCCATTTTGGGTAGTATTAATTGCTTTGCATACAATTAAAATTCCGAGAATTCTAAATGGGAATATAAGAGAGGGTGTGTTAAGATATAAAGCCAACGGCCTGGCGAACATAAATAAAATAATTGAAATAATGCAACTTCCAATTAATGTGATAAATAATGCATCATGTGCCAAACTTTTTAATTGTGATTGATCCTTCTTGAAATATTCGGCAATATATTTTGTAGATGTAATTCCTAATCCCATTGTGGCAAATCCAGCAATATAGAGCATCGTCGTTTTTACCACACCATATTCGCCATATAAATCTTTCCCTAGGAATCTTGCGATAATTATGCCCGCAAATAGGAGCATAACATATCCTAATCCATTACCAAATACAGCCCAAAATGAATCTTTGGCCAGTTTGCTCTGTTTGATACGGATAAATATTGGCTTGAGTTTATTCTTTAGTTGGTTTTTCATAATTTAGTATTTATTTGCCAATTGCAAAAAATAGATATTCTCCATAGAATAGATTATGAAAAGAAGGGCAATATCGTATGGGATATTACTCAAAAAGGATGATATTTTATCGGTGTGTTGTTGGTTTTTCCGGATTATCCGATATGGAGGTAGTCGGAGGTCAGCTCAGGGTAGAGCCGGAGGTCGGAGTCGGGGATAGGGGAGAGGAAAGTCTCGTCGAAGGTTTCTTCCCAGGTGAGGTAGTCGGATGCGGAGAGGCGAATGGAGAATCGGCGCAGTTCGGGTGCCGAGGGATTGGTTGCGCCTGAATCTTCGGCCCGAGAGGTTGCAAAATCGGAGTTCTCATCTGAGAAGCCAATGCCGGTAGCGTCGGCAACCGGAGCAGTGGCATTGGTGTGTGTCTTGCTTATCCAGCCTACGAGGCCCGCACGGGGGCCGGCGACGATGCGCACGGGAATCCCGGGTGAGAAATCGGCGCGGTGCTGTATTTTCGGTGTAAGATCGGGTGTGAATATGCCTATTGCGCTCTGGAAGCGCTGCATGCTACGGTCGGGTATGCGGGCATAGTCGCTTTGGGTGCTGTTGGTGTTGCGGTAGCACCATGCCATGTGGCCTATTGTGGAAAACAATGGCCGAAGGTCACGCGGCAGGGCTTTGAAAAACAGTATGTCGGCGATATATGGCCTTGAGTCGAATGTGAGTTTGCGGCCTGTGCGGCGTGCGATTTCCTGGCAGGGGTAGAAGTATTGTTGCACCATGTGGGTTGCATCCGATTTGCGCAGATGCTGTCGGATGGCTGTCGGGGTGATTCCGCTGCGCAATCGCATGGCATACCATGCGGGACGGTTGGGGTTGATATAGTCGGCGACATGGCATACGATGTCGTAGATTTCTTCCGGGAGGAGTGTGGACGGCTTTATGAATCTGAGCCAGCTGTGACTCTCGGGGATGTGGGATATGCATGCGTGGATTTCCTCGGCCCGGATGCCGCACTCAAGTGCACAGGCAATCCATAGTGACAATGCTGTGTCGGGAGCTACTGTTATCTTTTTACTTTCTGTGATACTGTTGACTACCGTATCAATTTTTCGTAATATTACATCCGCTCCTCCTGTGGCATTTTCTTCCGCGGAGAATGGAAATGCCCTGCGGCTGTGTGGCTTGCGGTGGGTCTCGGCGAGTGCAATCGCCTGTGGTGGCAGCATGGACGTGTCACTGTTGCGCGGAAGCGTAATCACATCTTCGATAGATGTGCCTCGCGTAT
>ERZ778514.446-NODE-446-length-38950-cov-4.526263_pt1 | contig 38950 bp, 36 predicted proteins | sample MGYA00510344_ERZ778514 | MGnify/ENA primary metagenome ERZ778514 (study PRJEB29527, sample SAMN07138968) | mouse gut metagenome | material: feces | host: mouse | place: China:Nanjing | collected 2016-01-25 ...
AACAGAAATAGACACCCTACGTTCCCTTCTTTCCAAGAGGTCAAAAAAAGGAGGCAATTAACGTGGCTGATTTTATGATACGCTTTTTAATATGCAACGTATTTATCAGCGGTATCATCGGAATTCTTTTGATAGCCAAGCGGATATTCAAAAACAACCTGTCCAGCCGGATGCAGTATAATCTGTGGTTCCTGCTGCTTGGGTTGTTGGTAGTTCCCTTTATACCGTTCCGTCTCATCGGATTTCCGCAAATCTTCTCGTGGCTCGGTAGCTTAAGAAACTCTCCTGCTTCTGGCACCGCAATCACTATGGGAGAAGCTGCCGGAATTAATCCGACCGGAAATACAGACTGGATGAATGATTTTGCACTTTCTGTAAATAGTGAGACACCATCCATTGCCGGATACATATTATTGGGGATATGGATTGTAGGCATTCTTGCAATGATTATATTGGTAATCAAATCCTCTCTCCGTCTACGCAGTTTGGAGAAATCTGCACTTCCTCTTCAGAACAAGAAAGTCCGCAGACTGTATAATCACTGCTTAGAAGAGATGGGAATTCACAGAGATATTCCTGTTTACAGCACCGCATTTTTGAAATCCCCGATTATTGTGGGACTTTTGAAACCGTGTATTTACCTGCCAATTCATCTGATCTCTGATTATAACGAATCCGATATGCGGTATATGCTGTTGCACGAACTACAGCATTACAAGCACCACGATGCTATCGCCAGTTATCTAATGAACCTCGCCGGAGTGGTATATTGGTTCAATCCTCTTGTGTGGTACGCTCTGAAAGAAATGCGTAATGACAGAGAGGTTGCCTGTGACACCTCTGTTTTAAAGATGCTTGAAGAGGATGATTACGAGGATTATGGCAATACACTGATCAACTTTGCAGAAAAGGTTTCTCTTACTCCTTTTCCGTTTGCTGCCGGCCTTGGTGGAAACATGAAGCAGATGAAACGCAGGATTATCAATATTGCCTCTTATGAAAAGCCAACATTTATAAAAAGGGTAAAGGGCGTTTGCTCCTATTTTCTGATCGCCTGCCTTTTGTTTATATTTATGCCCATGCTTTCTGTCAATGCTGCAATAGAAATGGAAAACACCTATCAAATAAATAAAAACGACAGCAATATTTCTTATATTGATTTATCATCATATTTTAACGATTATCAAGGTTGTTTTGTCCTGTTTGATGCAACTACCGACAGTTGGCAAATTTATAACAAAGCAATGGCACAAAAACGCATTTCGCCGGATTCGACATATAAAATATACAGTGCCCTGTTAGGTTTGGAAAACAGATATATAACTTCGGCTTCAAGCGAAATGACATGGAATGGGCAAGAATACCCTATTGCAGAGTGGAATGCCAATCAAAACCTTACTACAGCATTTCAAAACTCTGTAAATTGGTACTTTCAATCATTAGACCAAACTGCCGGATTAGAAACTTTAGAAGACTTCTATACATATATTAATTATGGCAATCATGACCTGTCAGGTGGCATTTCCTCCTATTGGGCAGAATCTTCCCTCAAAATTTCTCCTATTGAGCAGGTCGAAATGCTCCAACGACTGTACATCAATGAATTTAATTTTGATGCAGATAATATTCAGACTGTAAAGAATGCCTTATTACTTTCTTCCACTGCTAATGGTAACCTATACGGCAAAACCGGAACAGGAAATATTAATGGAGAGAACATAAGCGGATGGTTCATTGGCTATGTCGAAACTTCAGATAATACATATTTCTTTGCCTTAAATATCGGAGCCACTGAAAATGCTACCGGAAGCAAAGCATCTGATATTGCTTTATCTATATTATCAGACATGAATATCTGGTATTGAAAAAAGGTAAAGGGTCAAAGTGTTCCATTTGACCCTTTACCTTCTTTAAGAATCAATCGACCACTAGCTGATCCAAATGGCCACTCAGCTTCTCCAACGGCTTCCAGTATCAGTTCATATTTTTTATCTGGCGAGATTGCTGTATCGCATATTGTCTTTTTATAATCCGTCTCATAAACGAAGCAAAGCCAAAGTGCAGCTATCATTGCAATAAATATACCAGCAACACATAGTAAAATCTTAACTTCTCTTGATTACTCCTCTAGGATATTAAATGCTATTTCCTGTGCCTTTGTCCCACTAATTTCATTCGAAGAATTATCATCTAAATATATAGCAAAATATATATTAGTATTTTCTTTTTCGACAAAACCGGTGAACCATGCTGTACCGTCTGTTCCCGTTCCTGTTTTTCCATATATTTTTTTTGAATCACTAGCCTCAAGTAACATAATGCTTTTTAGAATTTCTATCTCTGATTCTGTATATATAGTTTCCCCTTCCATAATCTTATGCAAAACTTCCACCTGCTCTATCGGAGAAATCAGCAAAGATGATTCAATCCAAAAACCATTAAGTTCTGGAAAAGAGTTCACACCACTTCCACTCCATTCAGATATGTCACAATTTCCATAATCCAATTTGTTTAATTCCTCTTGGATTGTCTCTTGTCCCACCTCATCTATTACTTTTCTAAAGTACCAAATGCAAGAACTTCGGAATGCATCTTCCAGTCTTAAATCGGCATTCCATGCATCAACTGGGTAATTCATTCCATCATACTCCATTTTACTATCCTCTGACGTTACCACTTGATTATGAATTCCTATTAAGGCTGAGATTACTTTGAACGTAGAATTAGGAGATACCCTCGTTCTGCATTTGTCTTCATTATAGAAAGTATATGTATTATTTTCTGAATTTAAAATAACTGCACACCCTTGGATTGATTGAAACGCTTCCGCATAATCTACAGTGACTGTTGTCGGCTGCAGTTCCTCTTCATTCTTCACATCCTCGCTTTCACTTATTTCTTCTTCGGTTTGATTAATCTGTATTGTCTGTTCCTTTTGACTTGATTGGCTGTTTCCATTCTCTTTTGAACTGCATCCTGACATACTTCCTATAATCAAGCAAGCAGTTATACCCATTATCATACATCGTTTTAATTTCATCCCAAAATCTTCCTTTCTTCTGTGACTTCTTTTAACTTTTACTTCCTAATCCACGAACAATTTTTACATCAACATTCTAAATACAACCATCTTCTCAACCCTCCTTTTATTACATGTGTAAGATTTCAACGCAAAAAAATTTTCCTTGTGAGCTCCTGTTACATCCATGTAAATATTACATCAGTAAGATTTAGAAGTCAAGTTATCTTTATATAAAAAGGCTTCTGCCGGAGGGTATCATACATTTTCGCAAAAGTGATACCTTTTAGCAAAAGCCAATTATTCAGCAGAGTCTCTCACCACCCCACTGATTCATTATACAAATGTTTCATTCAAAGAACTACAAAACACACGTCCATTTTCTTTCCTTAATGTCCAACAAACCGCAGGAAATCAAGGTTTCTTTGAAAGCAGACAAATGGTTTCAATATTCCCCTGAACTTTGATTTTATACTGCATAGCGAAAGTATGCAATAGATTTCAAAGTGGGGTAACTATGTTATCCCTTCTAACTTCATGTATATTTAATTAGATGTTTCTCTATTCTCACATGATATATTTTCAATAGTATCAACAACTAAGCGTTTTAATGCTTCATCATAAACACCCAACTCTTCCATATTCATTTTGCCAGAATGAACAAGTCCACTTCTAAGCTTATAACATTTATCAAAAAAACTTAGTGCATCCAACCCTGCATATGCTTTTTCGCTACAATATTTTTCAATTAGATTTTTACATTTTTTCCCTATGCTCTTTATTTTTAATCGTCCTATATCATTTTTTAATTTTTTGCCATACTCAGTACTTATATCAATTGTCCTCATTATGCTTTCAATTGCGTTTACGTACTCTTCGTTTTCCTTCTCCTTTTCACTTACTAATACCTCAATAGCCATTATTTTCAGAAGAAATTTTATGCGTACATCATTAATCAAAATACTTGTATTCAAAAAAGATAAGGCTACATCTAATTTTTCACTCCAAAATCGGTAATCCATTCTATTAAGCGTAAAATCCGTTTTATAAGTGATTTCAAAATCTTGTGCAACGAAATGGATTTCATCCATACTAGATTTTACGTTATAGATTTCTAATCCTAAAACATCTTCCATTACAATTTTATCCGCTGAGATCATCCCCGACTCAATCAACTTCTGTTTTATGAATGAAAGACCATCTTCCGTAAATCGAGCCGGCATAACAGAGTGTTCCTTACAATCCAGCATCCCATTTATACCAGATATGTTAATAGGATTATTATATTTACACATCTGTAGCTTTACATTCCTTAATAATTTTATTCCTTCTTCTCGTGCTTTTTCCTCTTCTTGAAAACCACCATATTCAAGAATTACTTTTGTTTTTTCCCCTTGTCTTTTTTTCTTAACGATACATCTAGCTGCTTCATTTTGAAATAATTCTATTGGCTCTTCAGACAAATTCTCAAATATTAGTTTCCTATCACAGAAAAAAAGAATTCTTACAAAAAACATCTCTCTCCCTCCTTCAAAGATTTCTAATGTTCACACATTACAAATCTAGACGAATTTGTGAATCTTTTATAACGAATCCGAATTTTTCATAAAAATAATTTCTTCTATCTGCATGATCATTATCGACTGATGACAATCCTCCATCTATCCATTTTGCATTAATCTTTTTGGCATATTTTAGCAAAGCCTTCATTGCAACTGTCCCATTTCCAATATTATTATCTTCCATTAAAATATCGATGATATGAACGTACTTCCTTTCTAAACCATCAATTTCTTGTGTATTAACTTCAAAATAGATTCTAGGCAATCCACAAATACCTTGATACCTTTCTCCAAAGAGTAATATTGAGTTATCATGTAGCACAACAATCAATTCTTCCTTATTACCATTTTCTTCTAACCCAATTATTTCTGCTGTTGGAAGTAGAGAAAAAATTCTCTTCATAAGCCCGTATTTCTTTTCGTTATGCTCCATCGCCGCTTCTACTCTACGTACTTCCCTGCAATAACTATTATTTAATTCCGTATATGCTTCATTCAATTCTTTCTTAAAAATCCATCGACACATTTTCTTCTTCATCAAGTTTCTAACCTCTATAGTTTTCACATTTTCACTATCTCTTTTGCGAAAAGGTATCCTTTCGCCAAAATGTATATTTCTCGTTCTCCAAAGCCTATCCCCTGGGGTAAACCTCCGATTATATCATCACTCTACGGAAACAGAAACACACATCTATTTTTCTTCCAAAATCGCAGAAACCTTTGATTTATTGGGCTTTTCTTGACAGAAGGCAAACTGTTTCCACATGGTCAGTATTAACAATTTCGCAAAACCCCATCCCCCCTAAATCTCCCTTATTTACTGGCTTTTTTGCACTTAGTTTTGCCAAATTATTTATTTCCGCAAACCGCAACATCTTGTGGTTTTTATATATTTTTCCATGTCCATTATGCAAGATTTTGTGTCAGCAGACAGACTGTCTCAACATGCACACTCCACGCAAACATGTCACACCCCTTCACCTTCTTCACTTCATACCCTTCCTTGCACAGATACTTCAGATCCCGCGCCAGCGTGGCGCTGTCGCAGCTCACATACACGATCCGCTCCGGCTGCATCTTCACCATCGTCTCAAGGGCCGCCGGATCGCACCCCCTGCGCGGCGGATCCACTACGATGACGTCCGCATGGATTCCTTCTTTCTCGTACATCCCCGGCAACACTTCCTCCGCCTTCCCCACGAAAAACTCCACATTCTCTGTCCCGTTGAGCTCTGCATTCCTTCTGGCATCCTCGATGGCTTCCGGCACGATCTCCACACCGTACACCTTCCCTGCCTTCTTTGCCAGAAAAAGCGAGATCGTCCCGATGCCGCAGTACAGATCCCACACGGTCTCATGCCCTGTCAGCCCTGCATATTCCAGCGCCGTCTCATAGAGCTTTTCTGTCTGCACCGGGTTCACCTGATAAAAGGACAGCGGAGAAATCTGATACTGCACATTCCGGATCCGGTCTGTGATATATTCCTGTCCCCAGACCGGGATCAGTTCTGTCCCCAGAATCACATTCGTGTTCTCCATATTTACATTGATCATGATTCCCGTCATCCCCGGCACCTCCTGAAGAGATGCTGACAGCTCGTCCACCGCCTTCAGGCATTTCCCGTTCAGCACCAGACAGACCATGATCTCCCCTGTGGCAAATCCCTTCCGGATCAGCACATGCCGCAGTACACCCTTTCCGGTTTCTTCGTCATACGCCGGTATCCGGTATTTCTCCACATGTGCCAGTATCTTTTCCAGTATCTCCTGATTCTCCTCCGGCCCAAGCCGGCATTTTGTGCATGGGACAATCCTGTGGCTGTGCGCTGCATAGAATCCGGTCACGGTCCTTCCGTCCTTATCCGTCCCAAACGGAAACTGTGCCTTGTTGCGGTACCGCCAGGGGTCCTCCATCCCCATGACCTCCGGCTTCTCTATCCCATCCAGTCCGCCGATCCGGATCAGATGATTCTGAATCTTTTTTGCCTTGAAATCCAGCTGCGCTTCATACTTCATCGCCTGAAGCTGGCAGCCGCCGCACTGCCTTGCACAGGCGCATTCCGGTTCCTGCCGGATCCCGGACGGTTCCACCACCTCCATCAGCCGGGCATAGCCATAATTTTTCTTCATCTTCATGATCTTCGCATCGACGGTATCTCCGATCACAGCATCCTTTACAAAAAACGGGAATCCGTCCAGCTTTCCGATGCCTTCCCCGTCCACGCCCATATCCTCTATCTTCAATCTGATGCGGTCATTTTTCTGCATTCTTTACCTCCCCTGTCTCCATTCGATGCAGCCATTTTTCTGCATTTTCCGTCTCCCCTGCCTTAACATTTCCATTTACCCACAAGCAAAAATGAAGCAGGCAGATACTGATGCGCTCGAGTATAACACAGGCGAAGCCGACACCATGCCAGCTTCGCCTTTTTCCTCTCATTTTATTGCCAGCAGACATCCTGCGGCAGACAGATGTTTCTGCATATTCTGCTGAAAGAGCATCCGGATCAGCCCTGAGCTTTCCCGGTACGCCTGATATTGGATTCAAACAGCCGGTTATATCCAAGCCACCCCTGGTTATCTCCGCCCGCTTTCAGCGCTTCCATCATCATCTGCATATGCGCATCCGTATTATCAGCAAAATTCAGCGCCACCGCCTCCAGAAGTGCGGGCTTCTTCGGAGAACCGTACTCCAGCTCGCCATGATGCGCCAGAATACAGTGCTTCAGTTCATTCCCCAGCTTTACCGGAAACCCCTGGATCCGGCGCATCCTTTCCCCGATCATCTCGACGCCGATCATAATATGCCCCAGGAGCTGTCCTGCGTCCGTATAATCATTTGCCGGGAAAGGCGACAGTTCATATACCTTTCCGATATCATGGCACATGGCTGCCGTATACAGAAGGTCCGCATTCAGCGTGGGATACGCACGCACATAATATTCACACAGTCTGGTAACACTCAGCGTATGCTCCAGCAGCCCTCCTACGAATCCATGATGAACACTCTTGGCCGCACTGCTGAACTTAAAGGCCTTCACAAATGCGGCATCCTCCACGAAAATGCTCCTCAGAAGCCGCTGCAGATACGGACTCTCCACCCGGTCTACAAAACCAAGCAGTTCCCGGTACATTCCCTCAATATCCTTGTCGCTTACCGGAAGATAATCCGACGGATTATATTCTCCCTCCTGCGCCTTACGCACTCTCTTCACATTCAGCTGAATCTGTCCCTGAAAACTGGTCACATCTGCCACAATATCCACATAGTCCAGACTTTCAAATGCCTCGATCCCTCTGGAATTCGGATCCCAGATCTTGGCGTCTGCTGTTCCCGTCTTATCCTGAAGAACAACATTTTCATAAGTTTTCCCGGCTTTTGTCAAAGCTGTCTGTCGGGATTTGCACAAATAGATGCCGGTAACACGCTCGCCCTCCCGCAAAGCTTCGATGTATTTCATTCTGTCTCTCCCATTCTCCCTATTCTAATATTTTCAGTTCTACAGACATCTCCAGCTCCTGATAAACGGTTTTATTCAGACGCTGGCAGACTACCTGTATATTCTGTCCATTGGAACATTTCATCAATATGGTCGTTACGTCCTTCAGATTCGTAACGTTCTGGCCGCTGATCGAGGTAATGATATCTCCCGGCTGAATACCTGCTTCCATGGCAGGAGAACTGATTGCCACGTCCGATACATAGACCCCGATCGGGATTCCCTCTGCTTCGGATACGGCAGTCGTCACATCAGCCCCTGTAATCCCCATATATACTATGTCCTGACTGTTGGATAAATGCTCGATCACTTCCATGATATCCGAGATTCCATAAGCCTGGATCGTTCCGTTCTGCCCGGTCACCTCGTACCTGTCCTGGATCAGCCCGATGATTTTTCCGCTCCAGCTGAGCAGGACCCCGCTGCCGGAACGGGCTTTTCCCATATCGGTCGTAAGTATATGATAACTTCCGTCATATAAAGCTGCCGTCTGAGACACAGAAGTCAGATTGCCGTACAGAACCGAACCGTAACAGCCGCCCGGACTTCCCACCGCTATGACCGGTTCTCCGCTCCTGACATTTCTGGATGAGCCGATGTCCGCATAGACGATCACTTCCCGCGTGCTTTCCGAGATATCGCTCAGATTCACGCTGAGTACCGCAAGCCCTGTATTTTTGTCGTATTTCTTCAGAACAGCCCATGCCGTCGAATGGTCATAAAAGGTAACCTGAAGACTCTCGCTTCCTTCCACCTTCTCATAGCTGGTCAGAATCAGAAGCTCCATCCCATTGTCTTCTATGAGCACTCCGGATACGGAACTCTGGCTCGTATAGGTCTCGTCAAACCAGTCTGTATCCGTGGTTACTGCCAGAACATTTACCAGACTCTTCTCTGCCTGTCCGCCGATCTGCAGAAGCTGCTGATACATCCTTTTATAATCCTCAAGCTCAATACTGACCTGTTCCGTAATATACACCGTGGATTCCTCAGCCGTTTCCTCCGGCTGTTCCTCCAGTTCCGGAAGAGTCACCGGCTGCACTTCCGGCTGCTCCGCCTGCATGGACAGATACGGCGCCGCAACAAACCATACCACAAGCGCTGCAAGCGCAAAAATCACACCGGAAGCTGCAGACCATGCAAAACGCTGCACGACCCGGCTCTGATAAAACCTTTTCTGTTTGACCGTTTCCTGAATAAATGACAGGTTTCGGTTGTCTCTTTCCTCTGCCATAAGAACTCCCACGCCTTACACACGCAGCGCCACCGTACCGGATAAAACTCCCGCTTCTGCGCGGCTCCTTTACTACCCTGAATATTATACCTGATTTTTTCAGGCGTGTCCACTAAATGAAACGGAAATTCCGGCAACTTCTTCTTTTCAATCCCCAACAAATGCGGTATGATAGTTGTATTGACAGGAGGATTTTATGAATCAGAAAGCATTAAAAAAACTGGAATATGATAAGATTGTTCATATACTGGCAGAGCATGCCGCATCCGCAGGCGCAAAAGAGCTCTGTGAAACGCTCGTGCCTTCCGATTCTCTTGCAGATATCGTACAGGCACAGACAGAGACCGCCGACGCACTTCGCCGCATTTACCAGAAAGGCAGTCTGTCCTTTGGAGGAATCCGGGACATCCGCGGCTCTGCCAAACGGCTGGAGATCGGAGGCATTCTCGGCATGGGCGAGCTTCTTCAGATCATGTCGCTTCTGGAGACTGCCGGAAAAGTAAAACAGTACGGACAGCGGGATTCTGAGGAAGCGGCAGGGGATTCTCTGGATGAATCCTTCGATCTTCTGGAGCCGGTCGTCTCCCTTGCCGGCGAGATCCGGCGCTGTATCCTTGCTGACGACGCCATGGCGGATGATGCCAGCAGCGCTCTGCTTCAGGTCCGCCGCTCCATGAGACAGATGAACGACAAGGTACACAGCACTCTCAACTCCATGGTAAACGGATCCGTCCGCACGTATCTGCAGGACCCGGTCGTCACCATGCGGGACGGGCGGTACTGCCTGCCGGTAAAATCAGAGTACCGGGGACAGGTGCCCGGCATGATCCACGATCAGAGTTCTACCGGCTCCACGCTGTTTATCGAACCCATGGCTGTCATAAAGCTGAATAATGATTATAAGGAACTGCAGATCCGAGAGCAGCAGGAGATTGAAAAAGTGCTGGCAGCGCTCAGTGAGACTGCTGCGGGTTACCTGGAGCTGATCACAGAAGACTATCAGCTTCTGGTCCGGCTGGATTTCATCTTTGCCAAAGCCATGCTTGCCAAAGACATGGACGCCACCATGCCCATTTTCAATACCGAAGGCAGGATCCATATCAAGGACGGGCGCCATCCGCTTCTGGACCCGAAGAAAGTCGTTCCCACCAATATCCGGCTGGGAAAGGATTTTGACCTGCTCATTGTCACCGGCCCCAATACCGGCGGGAAGACGGTTTCTTTGAAGACCGTCGGACTTTTTACGCTTATGGGGCAGGCAGGACTTCACATTCCGGCATTTGACCGGTCTGAACTGGCAGTATTTGACCAGATCTTCGCGGATATCGGAGACGAACAGAGCATTGAGCAGAGCCTGAGTACCTTTTCCTCACATATGAGCAACATTGTATCTATACTGAAGGAAGCCACACTGGACTCTCTTGTCCTGTTCGATGAACTTGGAGCCGGTACGGATCCCACCGAAGGAGCGGCTCTCGCCATCTCCATTCTGGATCATCTGCACCGGCAGGGAATCCGTACCATGGCGACGACCCATTACAGCGAGCTGAAGGTCTATGCACTTTCCACAGAAGGCGTGGAAAATGCCTGCTGTGAATTCGATGTGGAATCCCTGCGCCCCACTTACCGCCTTCTGATCGGTATTCCCGGCAAAAGCAATGCATTTGCCATCTCTTCCAGACTTGGGCTTCCTGCCTTTCTGATCGATGAGGCGAAGAAACAGATCAGCGCACAGGATGAAAGCTTTGAGGACGTTATTGCCGGGCTGGAAAACAGCCGGGTTACTCTGGAAAAGGAACAGCTGGAGATCGCCCGTTATAAGGAAGAGATCCGAAAGCTGCGCAATGCCCTTCAGAAAAAACAGGACCGCATAGATGAGCAAAAGGAAAAGATTCTGAAAGAAGCCAATGAAAAAGCCGGTGCCATCCTGCGGGAAGCAAAGGAATATGCCGACGAAACCATGAAAAACTTCCACAAGTTCGGCAAAGAGGGCATTTCTGCCAAAGAGATGGAAGCAGAGCGGGCACGTCTCCGGGAAAAGATCAAATCCACAGAAAACCGGATGCAGCCCGGCATTCAGAAGCCGAAGAAAAAGGTAAAAGCCGCTTCCCTTCACATTGGCGACCGGGTGAAGGTCTTAAGCCTGAATCTGGAAGGAACCGTCAGCACCCTGCCCAACGCCAAAGGCGACCTGTTCGTGCAGATGGGCATTCTCCGCTCGCAGGTCCACATCAGCGATCTGGAATATATTGGCGAAGCCGTACTTCCGGAAGGAAGGAAGACCTCTTCCGGAAGCGGTAAGATCAAAATGTCCAAATCTGCGCTGGTCAGCACCGAGATCAACCTGATCGGAATGACCGTGGACGAGGCGCTCGGCCATCTGGACAAATACCTGGACGATGCTTATCTGGCTCATGTACCCAGTGTCCGGATCGTACACGGAAAAGGCACCGGCGCCCTGAGAAACGCCGTTCAGCAGCACTTAAGACGCAGTAAATATGTAAAAAGCTTCCGTCTCGGCTCCCTCGGAGAAGGCGATGCCGGTGTGACAATTGCCGAATTCAAATAACCCCGACATACAATACAGCATCTGCCCGGAGGGATTTTGCATTCACCAGGCAGATGCGGAACTTATACAGCACAGCATCTGCCTGGTGAATGCCCGGAAGGATTTCCGAGCGCTCCTGCGGTCGGAAATTCTTCCAGACAAGGGGCATTCTCCAGGCAGATGCGGAACTCATATAGGAGAATTTTATATGCCATCCAAGCAGAAAATACTAATTGTAGATGATGATGCCAACATCGCAGAACTGATCTCCTTATATCTGACCAAAGAATTTTATGAAGTGCAGATCGTGGAAGACGGAGAACAGGCGCTGCAGATTTTCAACACCTTCCAGCCCAACCTGATCCTTCTGGACCTGATGCTTCCCGGCATGGACGGATATCAGGTCTGCCGGGAAATCCGTACCCGGTCCAATATACCAATCATCATGCTCTCCGCCAAAGGAGAGGTCTTTGACAAGGTTCTGGGACTGGAACTGGGCGCGGATGATTACATGATCAAGCCCTTTGACTCCAAGGAACTGGTTGCAAGGGTCAAGGCTGTCCTGCGCCGTTTTCAGCCTGCCCGGGCGGACGCTGCTCCCGCTTCCAGGCTGGTACAGTATCCGGATCTGATTATCAACCAGAGCAATTATTCGGTTGTCTATCGGGGAAAGACGGTAGAAATGCCGCCCAAAGAACTGGAGCTTCTCTTCTTTCTGGCCTCTTCACCGAACCAGGTCTTTACAAGAGAACAGCTTCTGGACCATATCTGGGGCTATGAATACATCGGAGACACCCGAACCGTTGACGTACACATCAAAAGACTGCGTGAAAAAATCAAGGATCACGAGTCATGGCGTCTTGCAACCGTCTGGGGTATCGGCTACAAATTTGAGGTGAAATGATGCGTCTCTCACTGAACGTCAAATATTTTCTCTCCTTCCTGCTTTTTGGAATCTGCTGCTTTTTGTGTATTTCCACCGTCGCTTCCCAGCTGATGATGAAAAATGCCATCTCTTCGAAGGCAGCGGATTTTTATCAGGAAGGAATCTGGCTCACGGATCAATATGTAGGAAATTACTTTGAGGAACAGGGAGACTTAAGGACGCGTTCCGCCATCCAGTCGCAGCTCTCCTCCCTGGATGTCTATCTGGATGCCCGCATCTGGCTCATCAGCCGGGACGGAGAACGGATTCTGGACTCCCGTGCCTTTGACACCCAGCAGGAACGGGTTTCCATACCCGAATTCAATTCAGTGCTCCCCGGGGGGAAATATTATATGGTCGGTGACTTTTTCGGCATGTTTTCCGAGAAAACCCTGAGCGTACTGATTCCGGTCTCACATAATTATCATGTGCGCGGGTATATTGCCATCCATACCCCCATGTCCGTCATTATCCGTGAAAAAGAGGGCTATCTGTTCTCGTTCTATGTCACGATGATCCTGCTCATGGGACTCGCCTTCCTTTTTGCAGGCGCCAACTGGCTGATCGTCTTCTGGCCCATCCGGCGCATGCGCAAAGGCGCCGGAGAATATGCCCTCGGCAATTACGGCACTCCGATTCATCTCAACCGTGAGGATGAACTGGGATTTCTCTCGGACACCATGGATTTTATGGCACAGGCTCTAAAGGATCAGGATGAGGACCAGCGAAAGCTGATCTCCAACATTTCTCATGACTTCCGTTCCCCTCTGACTTCCATCAAGGGATACATCGAAGCCATGCTGGACGGCACGATCCCCTTTGAAATGCAGGAAAAATATCTGAATATCGTCCTGCGGGAAACCGAGCGCCTGAGCAAGCTGACCAGCGGTCTTCTGGCGCTCAATTCCATAGATCCCAGACAGAACCGTCTGTCCAGAAGCCGTTTTGATATCAATACCGTCATCAAGAACACGGCGGCAGCTTTTGAAGGCACCTGCACTTCCAAGCGCATCTCCATCGAACTGCTGTTCACCGACTGGGAATCTTATGTCTGTGCGGATATGGGAAAGATCCAGCAGGTGCTTTACAATCTGATCGACAATGCCATCAAATTCAGCCAGCCGGACTCTGTCATTACCATAGAGACCACCATAAAATATGAGAAAATCTTTGTCTCGGTCCGTGACACCGGCGTCGGAATCCCGAAGGACAGCCTGAACAAGATCTGGGAGCGTTTCTATAAATCGGATGCCTCCAGAGGGAAGGACAAGTCCGGTACCGGTCTTGGTCTTTCCATCGTGAAAGAGATCCTCCAGCTCCACAACGAAAATATCAATGTGATCAGTACGGAAGGAGTCGGCACAGAATTTATCTTTTCTCTCAGCAGGGCATCAGAAGAAGGAAAAGAATAGCCGGAAAAGCGTTCAACCGCTCACACCGCTTCCGCCTTCTGCATCCCTGTAATCTGCCGCATCTCATACAGAATCATCCCAATGGCCGCCGCTCCTGCTGTCAGATCTGCAATCGGTCCTGCATACATGATCCCGTCAATCCCCAGAAACAGCGGGAAGATTATAATCAGCGGGAGCAGGAACAGAATCTGCCTGGTCAGAGACAGAAAGATTCCCTTCACCGGTTTTCCGATTGCCGTGAAGAACGTGGAGGTCACCGGCTGTATCCCGTTCAGAAACGTGGCGAACAGATAGATTCGGAAATATCTTGCGGCAAACAGGAAATATTCCTCCGAACCATCCCCGAAGACGGAGATGATCTGCTGCGGCGCCAGCTGAAACAGCAGAAATGCCGCCACAGATATGGACAGGGCATAACGCACCGTCTGAAAATATACCTGTTTTACCCGGTCATAATTTTTCGCTCCGTAATTGTATCCGGCAATGGGCTGCAGCCCCTGTGCCAGACCGATGACCACGGAAAAATACAGCATGGCTACCTTGGAGATGATTCCTGCGCACGCCAGCGGAATCGATTCCCCATAGACCGACCGTGCGCCGTAATAGGTCAGAGAGTTGTTCAGCACGATCTGCACGATCATCATGGCAATCTGATTGAAGAAAGACGCCAGTCCCAGAGACATGATATGTACGGCATATTCCGGACGGATCATCAGATGCCGCCTTTCCAGCGTTACAGTCCGGCAGCGGAGCATGTAACAAAAGATCATGCCTGCTGCCACGATCTGCCCGATGATCGTGGCCAGCGCCGCTCCTGCCATCCCCATCCCGAATCCGAAGATAAGCAGCGGGTCCAGAACCGTATTGATCAATGCGCCGGTCAGGTTGCAGAGCATGGAATATTTGGGTGTACCGTCCGCCCGGACCAGATGGGCTCCCCCATTGGAATAGATCAAAAAGGGAAATCCGATCGAAGTGATCCTTGTATAGGTAACGGCATAACCCAGTACACTGTCCGGCGATCCGAAAAACCGGAGCATGGGCACCAGAAAGATCTGCGTCAGGATGCAAAGCACCGAACCCATAAGAAACAGCAGCACCGCTGCATTTCCCATATAGTAGACCGCCTGCTCCTTCTGCTTCCGTCCCATAGCCAGGTTAAAAGAAGATGCACCCCCGATGCCGAATAAAAGAGCAATGGCAACACAGGAGGTCGTCAGCGGAAATGCCACATTTGTCGCTGCATTTCCCAGTTCCCCGATACTTCTTCCTATGAAAAACTGATCCACGATATTATACAGTGCACTGACCAGCATGGCAATAATGCTCGGAACCGCAAACTGGCGGATCAGCTGCTCAACCGGTAAGATTCCCAGTTTATTTTCTTCTCGCTCTGTCTTTTCATTCATAAATCATTCACCTGTTTTCATCCTTGTCTGTATTTCTATATCGGCCTTTGAGAGTTGCCGGAAGCTTCTCTTATCTCCGGCTGAAAATCCTCTGTATCCCCGCAGAAAATCCCGCCCGTTTTGTCAGCGATATACTGCATGACTGCCTGTGCCTTTTCAAAATATTCCGGCATGACAGTCACCGCATACGCAGTCTTTGCTCCCGTTTCTTCCATATAAGAGCGCAGCTCATGGTCCTCCAGATCCGTTTCCATCGCTTCCAGATCCACCGAACCGGCCTCTGGAATACGGATCTCCAGAACCTCCGCCTCTTCCCAGTATTCCGCGCTCCAGCGCTTTTCCCCCTTCAGGTGCTGATACAGATCCCCCAGGGAGCCCCCCTCTTTGGCAAGATACAGCCATTCCTCTGGAATTTCCTTCTTCGGCGCCTTATTTTCAGGGCTGCCATTCCTGCGGCAGTCTTTCTTACCAGAAGCTTTCCTGTGCGCATCTTTTTTATAAAACTCTTTTTTATGGATCCCTTTTCTGTCATGCTCTCTTTTATGTAGGTCTTTTCCGTGCATGTTCTTTTTCTGCATTTTTTTCTTTTGCAGGTTCTTTTTCTGTCTATTGTTCTCAGATCTGTCTTCCATTTGCTCCTCCATTGTGCTGCATCCGGTTTCTTCCCGATCAGGCGGCCCTGGCCCCGGATCACGTTCCTTCCAGTCGGAAGGTCTTCCTCGGCTGCACCAGCACCCGGATATCACAGCTGGCACAGCGTACGCCATTTACATTCAGCTCATAGGAGGCAGTCGCCAGAAAACACGCTTCCTCCTCCTGAATTTCCACCTTCTTCGTATGGGTCTCCATCAGAAAACTCCCATACGGAATCGCATAGGTACTGCTCTGGCTCTTATGCTCCTCAAAGACCATATCGGCAGTAACCGGCCCCCGCTTCTGAAGCTCCATCCGGTGTCCCCGGACCTTAATCCGGTTCTTCACCGGCTCTGTCATACCTTCCATCCGTTCCTCATACAGAATATAGTGCGTCCCGTTTCTCTCATAATATTCTCCGATATGCACCATTTCTATGGTATCTTCATCTTCCTCCGCCATATGAAATCCGGCAATCGTCACCATAACATCCTTTGTCATCTTCCGTCTCTCCTGTATCTTCCAGTTATCCATTCATTGTAGCCGTTTTTTCCCGGTTATTCAAGCCCCTTCAGCCATTGAAACCGTACCTTCACCGGAAGTTTCTCCGGATTCGGCGTCTCATATGTCAGACTCCACCACGCATATACCTCTGCCGGCTCTGCCGCGGCTGACACATCGGCGGTATCTGTCTGCAGAATCTCCGGAACCACCATGCATCCGGTCACCATAAGCCCCAGGATCATGGAGCATATCAGAATCCTCACTTTTCTTTCCATAAATCCACCTCCTTTTGTCCGTGTAAACGGTGCTGATTTTCTGCATCTGGTGAACCCCGGATCCGTATGCCGCTGACCCTGTTTTCCCGGTTATTTCCAGACACTGGATACAGATATTATGGCCAGGCCGCCTGCCCTTTATACCGGCCGTCTGCTGTAATCAGCGGAATGTCACAGGATTCCCCATTATACCAGGCATTCAGAACCCGATGGATCGGCATCCCCTCCTCCGGCTGTTCCTCCTTCTCTGCCTGTTCACCCGCTGTTCCTTCGGTCACATGTACCAGTGTCCCCCGGGAATACGCCCCGTCGATCTGGATCTCCTCCAACAGACGGTCAAATCCTTCCTGGTTCAGCACCGTACCGGAAAAATAAAAGTTTTTCAGATGGTTAAAATCCATATTTTTCTGAAAATATTCCCAGTACGTCTCCTTTGCATCCTGCAAGGACCGACTGTCCGTCTCAAACGGCTCTTCCCCATCCTCATCCGCAGTTCCAAACCCAAAGGTCAGATGAAATTTCCCGTTCTCTCCTTCATCCACTCCGATGGCAGTGACCAGGCTCTGCTGCTCCAGCTCCTGAGAACTGCAGCCATTCAAAAGCAGCGCACAAAGCAGGCAGACAGCTGCCGCAGCCTTCTTCCTTCCGGACCCTTTCATGCTGTGCCAGAGCAGGAGCAGAAGCTGCACCGGCGTCAAGACATCATACAAAAGCATCCGCCCCCATTCCACACACCGGGGCACATTCGCTGCTGCAAAAGCCAGGGCCACCAGTCCAAGCAGAAACCATTTGCTTCGTACATCCGGTTCCCCGTCCACAAGAGGGGCAAACAGGCTACTGCACAAAAGAAACAGGCCGATGATCCACGCAAAGATGAACATCGCATCCAGCCTCCCGATGACGTTTCCCGGAAAATGCGCCAGTGTCATGGCCGATGCGATTGGATAGACAAGTCCTGTATGTCCTGCATTTCCATAAATACAGTAGGAAAAAAGCCCGAATCCTGCCACGGCCGCCGCTCCGGTCAGCCAGACGGCAAAAACGGTTCTGGAAAAAGAACTCCCGCCTCTGGTCTGCCCCCGCAGATGCCACAGACTCTGCACGGCGCTGAACCAGCAGAACAGTTCATATCCGAGGATCCAGTTTTTCTTTCCGAACGTCAGCCGAAGTTCCAGAAGCCTGCTTCCTTCCACTTCTCCATACATCAGAACCGTCAGAAGCAGCAGCAGACACAGAAAAAACGGAAACAGCACTTCACTGACCCGGAATCTGCATTCCAGCCCCTTGTACAGATTGTAATAACAGAACAGGCAGAACCAGCCCATAATGATCCACAGCGCAGTATCCGTCAGAAGAAACATCCGGATCAGCATTCCGGTCAGGCGGACCAGCATGGTTCCGATCACCCAGTACTGTACATAACAGAGCCATCTGGCCATGCGGCTGTCCGGCCGCGGGATCACCGCCGTCCCTGCAAGGACAGCCCCGGAAAACAGAAGCGCAAGTATGAGGCTTCCCGTATGCTCCCGGTTCATGACCAGCGGAGGCAGAAGCGCGCCAAGACTGATAAAAGCCGTCGCATAATTCCGGTAAAGCTGTCTGGAGGATATTTTATGGTTTCCTGAAAACATATCAGCCCTTCTTTCTAAGTTTTACTCTTGCGCCCCGCCTGGCAAAAATGGGACGCTGTTTCATCATGCGGAACGGATAGCGGACCAGTGAATCCCTCTTATCCTCATAGCCGTTCAGATCTGCCGCCACATAGGGCATCAGATAGGGAATGCCGAAACTGTTCAGATGGGACAGATGGATCAGAACCCACAGATACGAAAGCAGGACGCCGTAGAGTCCCAGCCAGGCTCCCATAAAGATGCATCCGTATTTCAGCAGCCGAAACGCAGAGGCAAACTCTTCGTTCGGAATGGCAAAGGAACAAAGAGCCGTAAATGCCACCACAATCACAACGATGGGGCTGACCACATTCGCTGAAACTGCAGACTGGCCGATGATCAGGCCGCCCACGATGCCGATGGTATTGCCAATGGGGCCGGGCAGACGAATCCCCGCTTCCCGGATCAGTTCGAAGGATATCTCCATCAGGAGCACCTCCCCCACAGAAGGAAACGGAACGCCCTGCCTTGCATCCGCCATGGACAGTACCAGATTCGTCGGAAGCAGACTGGTATGCCAGGTAGTCACCGCCACATAGAGCGCCGGAAAGCTCATGGCCAGAATGGCTGCAAAAAAACGCAGCATTCTGGCAAAAGTGGCAATCTCAAAACGGTTGTACCAGTCGTCACTGGTCTGAAAGAAACTGTTGTAATCCGAAGGAAAGATGAGAACCGTAGGAGAATGGTCCGTAACCAGCACAATCCTCCCTTCCAGCACCGCGGATGCCGCCCGGTCCGGACGCTCCGTAGACTGAAACTGCGGGAAGGGGGACAGCCAGTGCTTCTCCGTCAGCTGCTCCAGCATCCCGCTGTCCAGAATCCCGTCGATCTCAAAGGCATCCATCCGTTCCCGGATCGTATGAAGAAGCTCCGGATAGATCAGGTCTTCCATATAGACCAGCGCCGTCATCGTATGGGAACGGGTTCCAATCTGCTGCTCTTCCACCTTCATTCCGGGATCCCGAAGCCTCTTTCGGATCAGCGCCACGTTCACTTTCTCGCTCTCTGTGAAACCCTCTTTGGAGCCGCGCATGACCTTTTCACTCTCTGCCCTGGACACTCCCAGCCCCGGATACCCCTTGCTGGATATCTTATAGACACAGTCGTCTCCCTCCAGAAACAGAATCCCGTTGCCTGCCAGAAGGGCCGCTTCCGCTTCCGCATAGGTCTTCAGAGGCTGCACATCGGACAGACCGATCACATGCTCCTCCAGCATCAGGTTGCTGACTGCCACTTCCACGTAGACCAAAAGCCCCTCTTTTTTTCCGTCATCCAGGAATACCTGCCGGTTCAGAATATCATCACATTTTGCAAACCGGTCTTCCACCCACTTTTTATTCTGTGCAAGAGCCAAAGAGATCTCACCCATACGCCTGCCTCCTCATACAAAAAGGCTGCCGCAGAACATGGTGCCGAAAAGAGCCTTCCTGTCATAAAAACTCTTTTCAGACGCCGCATTCTGCGACAGCCCCATCTCAGGCTTATTATGTCTGTGTTTTCCAGTTTTATACCTGTATTTTCATGGATACGCATATACTACCGGCGTACATTATACGGTACAGTCAGGTATAACTGCTTTGCAAGCCGTCCGGCTCTCATGGCATGATATGCCTTTCTCGCCTTTGCCTGGGTATCAAAAATACCGAATACGGTAGGGCCGCTTCCGCTCATCATGGCGCCCAGCGCTCCTGCCTCCAGCATGTATCTTTTTATCTCCTCTATAACCGGATGGGCCGGAACCGTCACAAGCTCCAGCACATTTCCCATACGGGCAGTGAGAAGCCCAAGGTCTTTTTCCTTCATGGCTTCGATCATCGCATCCACATCCGGGTGCTGCTCCGGCTTCAGGTCGTTGGCATGGAGATTCTCATACACGAACCGGGTCGATACGCTGATCCCCGGTTTGGCCAGCAGAATATAGCATTTGGGCATGGGCGGCAGTGTCCTCAGCCGCTCTCCGATCCCTTCCGCCAGTGCGGTTCCGCGAAGCACACAGTAAGGAACATCCGCCCCCAGCCGCACGCCCCGTTCCATCAGCCCCTTTCTGGAAAGTCCCAGTCCATACATCTGGTTCATGCCCCACAGCACTGCCGCCGCATCCGAACTTCCTCCTGCCATGCCGGCCGCCACCGGAATCCGCTTCTGCAGCTGAATGGCGATCCCGTCCCCGATCTGAAATTCCTCCATCAGAAGCTGCGCCGCTTTATAGACCAGATTGTTCTCATTGGTCGGAAGGTAGTGCAGATTTGTCCGAACCTGGATACCCGGCTGTTTCCGCTTCCGAAGCTCCAGTTCATCGCACAGGCTGATCGTCTGCATAATCATCTTTACCTCATGATACCCGTCCTCCCTCCGTCTTAACACATCCAGGCCCAGATTGATCTTGGCAAGCGCCTTTAGCTGTATCTTATCCATCTCCTGCGTAAATCCTTTCCCTTTTCTTCATGATAAAAACAGTTTAACAGGTAGCCGGCAGATTGTCAAAACATGCCGGCGCCTGCTCTGAACCGGAATCCTGATTTACGATCTTGCAGCTTCCTTTACGATCAGAAGCTTCTGTCCGGTCTTCAGGGCATCCTCTTTCCATTCATTCAGGTCCATGACCACGTCGCAGGAAGTTGCATGTGTTTTGGCAATATCCCACAGGCTTTCGCCGGGCTGGACGATGTGAATGCTCATGCCCGGCATCCGGCGCAGGCGCTCCAGATCCAGAGGCTCCTCCTCCAGATCCTCCACCAGCTCCAGACCGGACGGCTGAACAAACAGAATCTGCATCTGCAGGACTGCTTTCATCTCCAGTTCCTGGGCATCCAGCATGGATACCGTCAGCTGATCCAGACAGAGGAATACCTGCCATTCGCATTTTTCCCTGCTGTCCTGCAATTCCGCCGTGTGTTCAAAAGGGAAGGACTGCATCGCGCAGGCAAGGGGCTGTGCATCATCAGAGGCTGCATACAGCACCCACAGCTCTACGGTTCCCTGGGCGAGCAATCCCTGTTCGCTCTGTTCCGTATGGTCCAGATGGACCTGGGCCCCGGTGCATAAAATCTGAAGGATTTTGGGATCTGTATCCTTCAGCTTCATGCGTCCGCCCATTCTTGCCCTGGAATCTGACACATTCCGGACAAAGTCCCATTCATACTGCTGTTTCTTCGGCAGGATCTCCCGGGCAAGGCTGTAAGCATCGCAAAGCACTTCTGCGGAAGAATCTTCAAAATATCTAAGAAGCAGATCCAGCACCGCATCAATCCGCACCGTTCTCGGTTCCCCGTCATAATCTGCCTGAAGTTCCATCTCTCCGCGCAAAAGCGCAACCTCCGCCTTTCCGGTCAGATCCGTATGGCATGCCTCGCATTCCACCTCCTGATGGAACGGGATTCCCTGCTCTACCCACTGAAGCCTCCCCGGCTCATCCTCACATTCATAGAGGAAAAAGATCAGGAGCTCCCCTTTGACCAGAAGCCTTCCCTCATCCTGACGAACCTCCGTTCCCTGCAGGCGCATTTCCTTCCAGATCAGCCGCCGGATATTCGGCCTTCCGGGCGGAAGATTTACCTCCTCCTTAATCCGCAGGGTATCCTTTTTATGTATGACTTCCTGCTGCAGGCGTACCGGACAGGTCTTCACATACAGATCTTCTTCCTCCGGCTGACTGCTGACCAGCGGAACCGGCTGCTCCTTCATGGCCTCCGCGGTCAGAGCCAGCACACACTTGACATTTGCCTTTCTGGAATGGATCGCGGAAGCATGCAGATCTTCCAGTTCCCAGTGAAAATCCAGCAGATCTCCCTCTTCCAGTTCATTTAAAAATACCGTCTCATCCACCGGGATGCTGCCCTCAAGAACCTCCGGCATACGGTCTGACCCTTCTGCCAGATACAGAATCCGGTACAGAAAGATCCCGCGCACCTTCACTTTTCCGTTTTCTCCCTTGACCTCATCCGGACGGAATTCGCCCTGCCGGTGGATTACCCGAAAAATATCCGGCTTCTGATCCGGTACATTCAGGTCCTCTTCCAGCGTAATCTGGCTGACTGCCCTTCCTCTTCTGCGGTTCAGTGTGACATATCTGCGTTCTAATTCCATACCATCAACCCTTTCCTGATCTTCCCATTTATTTAAAAATCACCGGTTTATCAATGTCCTGCAGCTTCAGTACCATATATGGACAGGTCGTCGCCTCCGCCGTCTCTTCTCCTTTCCCGGGACCCAGAAGCTCCGTATCCACACAGACTGCATTGCTGGTCTGATACAGGTCCTCCACAACAATACTGTAGCCGCTGGTCTGCTGTTCTCCATATCCGATACAAATATACAGATACCCTTCATCTTCATAGGTCACCTTAAAAGGAGAGGCTTTTTTCTCTTCCAGCACATTTCTTAATTCCTCCGGGATATTCTCCGGGGCAAGAACGGTAAATTCCAGATCGGAAAGCCGTTCTTCGTCCTGCGTCTGCACGCCGCATCCTGCCAGTATGCACATCGTCAGCACCACGAGACACCATTTTTTCATGCATGCATCTTCTCCTGTCTGTTTATTCTATACTTATGTGGAAAATCCCCTTTTCAGACCAGTCTTATTTCTTGTATTCTTCCTGCCTATCTATTATAATATAATAAAATGAGGCCGGTATTTTGACCGCTGCTGTTTCGCTGTGTTCTGTCTGCACAGGAAGCAGACGGAACAGACACCGGCTGCTCAACTTATCACAGGATCAGGAGGATAAACCCCGTGCATTTTAAAATTGCAGAAGAAGACAAGACCAACCACCGCTACAGCGGCGTTCTTGCCCACCCCACTTCCTTTCCATCCCCATACGGCATCGGGGACATGGGACAGGGAGCTTATGATTTTATTGATTTTCTGGCCAGCGCCGGACAGCATCTGTGGCAGGTGCTGCCGCTGGGACCTACCACGGTCGGAGACTCTCCGTACCAGAGTTTTTCCGTGTTTGCCGGTCAGCCGCTCCTTATCAGCCCGGAGCTTCTGAAACAGGAGAAGCTTCTGACTGCCGAAGACCTGGCCGATGTTCCGGCATTTGACCCGGACCATGTGGAGTATGAAAAAGTCCTTGCATACAAGACCGGACTGCTGAAAAAGGCCTATACCAGTTTCCGCCATACGGCAGACAAAAACCTTCTGGAAGAATACGACGCCTTCTGTGACAGCAACAAATTCTGGCTGTCGGATTACTGTCTGTTTATGGCCGGAAAAGAGTTTCACAAAGGGCTTCCATGGTATGAATGGGAAGACAGCCTGAAGGATCCGGATGCTCCGGAGCGGGAAAAATGGTGCACGATTCTGAAACATGAAGTGGATTACTATCGGTTCGTCCAGTTCCTGTTTTACAGCCAGTGGTACGATCTGAAGGAATATGCCAATAAAAAAGGCATCGCCATCATTGGAGATATTCCGATCTTCCCCTGCTGGGACAGTGCGGACGTCTGGGCGAACAAGAACATGTTCTGTCTGGACTCCAGGGGCTACCCTCTGGAGGTGGCCGGCGTGCCGCCCGATTATTTCAGCGCCACCGGACAGCTGTGGGGCAATCCGCTCTATGACTGGAAAGCACATAAAGAGGACGGCTACCGCTGGTGGGTGGAACGCATCCGCAACCAGCTGGATCAGGTTGACTATGTGCGTATTGACCATTTCCGCGGATTTGAAGCATACTGGGCGGTTCCCTACGGGGAAGAGACTGCCCTGAACGGAAAATGGAAAAAGGGGCCGGAGGAAGATCTGTTCCTTGTAATCCGCAGGGCGCTGGACGGAGAACTTCCAATCTTTGCAGAGGATCTGGGAATTATCACGCCTGAGGTGGAACGCCTGAGAGATACCTTCGGCTTCCCGGGCATGAAGATCCTTCAGTTCGGTTTCGAAGGCGGAGAGAGCACCTTCCTTCCCCATCAGCTGGATACCCGCAACTGTATCTGCTATACCGGAACCCATGACAACGACACAAGCTGCGGCTGGTATGAGAACACCAGTGAACAGAACCGCGACAAGGTCCGCCGCTACATGAACACCGATGCCGGAAGCGTAAGCTGGGATTTCATCCGCACCTGTCTCGGAACGATTGCAAGATACGCCATCTTCCCGGTTCAGGATCTCTTAAAGCTGGGGTCTGAAGCGCGGATGAATGTACCCGGAAGCCCCCGGGGAAACTGGACGTTCCGCTTCCGTGCCGGACTGCTGGATGAGGGAATGGCCCGGGGACTGAAGCAGCTGACGGAACTTTATGGAAGATTCGGATGATATACCTGTAGAAAGAGGGATCTGTATATGATACGTTTGATACTGGTTGTCCTGATCCTCCTGCTCTATCTGATCCTCGGAATCCCGGTTCTGCTGATCGAGTGGCTGATCGGACGATGGAACCCATATCTGCGCGATATCAGCTGCCTGCGCATGGTGCAGGCTGCATTTAAGCTGATTCTGTGGGTGAGCGGGACCGATATCACTTATATCGGAAGGGAAAATGTCCCAAAGGACCAGGCAGTTCTCTATATCGGCAACCACAACAGTTATTTTGACATTTTGATGACCTATTCCCAGTGTCCGGGGCTCACCGGATATGTGGCAAAGTCAGAGATGCTCCGCTATCCGCTCCTCAGAGACTGGATGAAACGGCTCTACTGCCTGTTTCTGGACCGTACGGATATCCGGGCCGGCATGCAGATGATCCTGACCGGCATCGACTACATCAAAAAGGGCATCTCCATCTGCATCTTTCCGGAGGGACGCAGAAGCAGGGACGGAAAAATGCAGCCCTTTAAAGAAGGCAGCATGAAGATGGCCTCCAAAACAGGCTGCGCCATCATTCCCATGGCGATCAGCAATTCTGCGGAGATCTTTGAAAATCACATTCCAAAGATACGCCCATGTAAGGTGATCGTGGAATACGGCGCACCCATCTATCCAAAGGAGCTGACAAAGGAGGAGCAGAAGTTTCTCGGAGCTTATACACAGCAGAAGATCCGGCAGATGCTGGATCAGCATCAGATCATATGAACAAACTGGAGGAATCTATGAAGATTGTTGTACTTGCAGGCGGCATCAGCACGGAACGCGATGTATCCTTAAGCAGCGGCGCAGGCATCTATCAGGCATTAAAGGAACAGGGACATCGGGTAATCCTTCTGGATGTATTTCTTGGACTTCCCGATATCCAGGGGCCGCCGGAAGAACTGTTCGACCGGGAATTTGACTGGGCGGCTTCCGTCCGGGGCGTTGCAGAAGAAGCGCCGGATCTGGAACAGATAAAAGCACAGCGACCCAACTTCCGCAGCCTGCTGGGTCCCAATGTGCTGGAACTGTGCCGCCTGTGCGATATGGTATTTCTGGGACTTCACGGGGCCAACGGAGAAGACGGGCGGCTCCAGGCGCTGTTCGACCTGATGGGGATCCGCTACACCGGTACCGGGCATACCAGCAGCGCCCTTTGCATGGATAAAAACATCACCAAACAGATGTTCCGCGGATTCGGCATCCCGACTCCGCCTTCCATCACCGTCAAAAAAGGAACGCCTTATGAAGTTCCGGAAACCATCGGTTTCCCATGCATGGTCAAAACCTGCTGCGGCGGTTCTTCCGTAGGCGTATACCGGGCGGAAGATGAATCCGGCCTGAAACAGGCTTTAACAGAGGCATTTTCCTACGAAGACGAAGTGCTGATCGAGCGCTGTATCCCTGGAAGGGAATTTTCCATCGCTGTTGTGGAAGGAAAAGCGCTCCCCATTATCGAGATCGCGCCTATCAGCGGCTTTTACGATTATAAGAACAAATATCAGGCAGGCAGTACGGTGGAGACCTGTCCGGCAAATCTGCCGCAGAAGACTGCCGCACGGATGCAGAAACACGCAGAAGATGCCTGTGCCGTTTTAGGCGTTGAGGGATATGCACGGGTGGATTTTATGCTGGATGACCGCTCGGGAGAGGATTATGTGCTGGAAGTAAATACCCTGCCCGGCATGACGCCTACCAGCCTGATGCCGCAGGAAGCAGCGGCGCTCGGAATGTCCTATGCAGAGCTGTGTGAGTGGATCCTGCATGTGTCCCTGAAAAAATACCAGACAGGAGGCAATATCCCATGAGTCATTTTACAGTCAGACAGTTTCTGGACGCATGCCGCGGAACCTGGTATGGTCCGGCAGAACTGCTGGAGAAACCCATACAGGGAGTCACCGTGGACAGCCGACTGGTTCAGGAGGGCTGTCTGTTTGTGGCAGTCCCGGGAGAACGGGTCGACGGCCATTGCTTTATACCGAAAGTATATGAGAAGGGTGCTCTCTGTGCTGTGAGCCAGCAGAAGCTGTCCGATCCGGCAGGACCTTATCTTCTGGTAGACAACACGCTGCAGGCTTTGAAGGATGCGGCAGAAGCCTTCCGGAAGACACTTTCTATCCCGGTTGTCGGCATTACCGGAAGCGTTGGCAAGACCAGCACCAAGGAGATGATTGCTTCTGTTCTGTCACAAAAATATCAGGTTCTTAAAACACCCGGCAATTTTAACAACGAAATCGGCGTCCCGCTGACCATTTTCATGATCGATGAATGCCACGAAGCTGCAGTTCTGGAGATGGGCATGAACCATTTCGGTGAGATGCACCGTCTAAGCCGGATGGTACGTCCGACCCACTGCGTCTTCACCAATATCGGAGTGGCGCATCTGGAATATCTGGGAAGCAGACAAGGCATCCTGAAGGCCAAAACAGAGATGCTGGACTACGCAGCCGAGAATGCCGGTATCTTTATCAATGGAGACGATGACATGCTGGCTGCGCTGAAGGACCGTGCCGTCACATTCGGCCGGGAATCTTCGAATCAGGTATGGGCAGACCAGATGGAAAATCTGGGGCTTGACGGCGTCCGCTGCCGGATCCATGCCGGCGAACAGACAATGACGGTCACGATCCCGCTTCCCGGCACACATATGGTCTATAATGCCTGCGCCGGAGTCTCTGTGGGACGCTCCCTTGGACTTACCGCGGAACAGATCCAGAAGGGAATCGAGACGCTCAAACCCTTAAGCGGCCGCAGCAATATCCTGCACACCAGACGCTACACCCTGGTGGATGACTGCTATAATTCCAATCCGGTATCCGTATGTGCCATGCTGGATGTACTGGAGTATGCGCTGACCAGAAAAGTGGCAATACTGGGGGATATGGGAGAACTGGGCGGCCGCTCAAAAGAGCTGCACGGATCAGTGGGCAAACACATCCAGAAACTCCATACGGATGTGGTCATCACCATCGGAACCCTCAGCAGGGCCATCCATGAGACGGCACAGAACTCACAGGCGATCTGCCTGCACTATGACACGGTGGACGCATTTCTGGATGCAAAAGATCAGATCCTGCAGGATGGTGACTCCATCCTGATCAAGGCATCTCACTATATGAATTTCGGACAGATCGTCACTGCACTGTCAGATTGATATGTCAGCCTGTGATATCCGGCAGTCAGAAATGCTGTCCTGTGCAATGGCAATACATCCGGTCAGGAAAAAGAACAGGAGGAACCACTTATGGATGGAAAAAAATTAGTCGATCTGGCGCTGGAACTCGGTTTTGCCGACGCCGCCATTATTGATACGGACAAACTGGTGTTTGTTCCGGCATTCCGCACGCTGTGCGAGGAGAATCAGTGCGGAAAATACGGCGTCAACTATGCCTGTCCGCCCGCCTGCGGAACCGTGGAAGAGATGAAGGAAAAAGTGCTTTGCTGGAAACAGGCACTGGTCATGCAGACCATGTGGGACATCGAGGATCCGCTAGACAACGCCCAGATCAAACCGGCAAAGAACGAGCATAATAAACTGACCCGGCAGCTTATCGACCAGGTGGATGAACCCGGACTGATGATCGGCGTCAGCGGCTGCAGCCTGTGCGACCCCTGCGCCATCACCACAGGGGAGCCCTGCCGTTTCCCCAAAATGCAGTGTTCCTGTATGTCCGCCTACTGCATCTTTGTGAAAGAAATGACAGACCTCTGCCATATGGATTACGAATGCGCGCCCGGCATCACGACCTTTTTCAGCATGTTCTGTTTCGATAAACGGGATTCCTGAGACTTTTTCCTGTATGGCGGCAATGTCAGGCAACAGGACGACAGGTTCATGTTCTACACCGGAATCAGCTTGAATACTGCCGTGTGCGCATACGTCAGCTGACCGCCATGCCGGAAGAAAAGGATCCCGCTTTCAGGCGCATAGATTCGGGAACGCTCTTCTGCGTCCACCGGATCCAGAATCCGGGCCAGCAGATCGCCTTTTTTCACTTCCTGTTCCACTTCCACCGTCGGCTCAAAGAGTCCGGCTTCCTCTGTCCGGACCGGAATCATCTCCTGGTCATCGACCACCTTTGACAGATAGCCCGGACGCCTGCCGTATCTGACACATCCGACGGATTCCAGAAAATGCAGCACCGAATCGACCCCTCTTTCGGCGCTTTTCCGATTGATGCGGTCTGTCGTCGTAGTATACAGACTGTACGCTTTTGTCTCCCAGATCTGCCAGTTATAGTTAAGTGTTGTCGTATCATAGGGTCTGGGATTCCGAACCACCACATAGGGCATGCAAAATTCCATGGCGCCCTTCACATCCTCGAATCCGGTCTTCATCATCGTCACATGAGGCATGAACTCTCCCGGCATATAATTGGACGCAAACTGAATTCCGAACGCACAGTCTTTGATCTTCTCAAAGACAGCGCCTGCAATCCGCTGGGTCGTCTCTCCTTCGCTGTAACCCGGAAACATCCGGTTGATGTCCGTATTGTCGATGGGCCAGAAGCGCTTCTCGATATTCATGGAGTAAGGATTGAGCGACGGAATGACCATGATCTCATGTCCGTCCAGCAACCGGCCTTCTTTCTCCAGCCTCTTCAATGCCTGTATGATCTGTGAACAAGTATACAGCTGCTGATATTCATTTCCCCTCATGCTCCCTGCAATGCAGACCGATCTTCTCCCCGTTCCGAAAATGTATGCCTGGATCCGGAAGGCGTCCCGGTACAGAGAACGGTTCTCATATATGATTTCTTTTCTCATTTTTATTTCTCCTGTAAATCTGTCTGTCTTTTCAGGATTCTCGCAATCAGCGACCCCTCATCCACTACCGGATACTCCCGAATGGTAAACAGGACACCATCCGTCGGCGCTTTCAGCCGCTCTCGGATCGTCCCCTCCAGCGGATCCACAATCAGTCCTACGGCGTCCCCGTGCTTCAGGCAGTCTCCGTGCTTCGCCTGACTGATAAAGATACCGGACACTGGCGCATTCAGGAAACTGACCGGGTCCGACCCATCCGCAATCATGGGTTTTCTGACTTCTTTCACAGGGCCCAACCACATTCCCATCTCCTGCATGACGCGGAAGATTCCGTCCGTCAGCTGTTCACAGTATTTTTTCGTGATTCGCATGCCGACTCCCATTTCCACCACCAGCGTCGGAGTCCCGGCACTGTTCAGGCTGTAGGCCAGTGTGGATTCCAGCACCGTGCTGTTGCCGTGGATCCAGATCAGATCCACATTCAGTTTTTCCGCCACAGGCGCCAGCTGTTCCCTGTGAAGTTCATTGATCCGAACCTGCGGAATCTCTGTGAGAAAGATATTGCTGGCATGAATATCAATGCACAGATCCGATCCGGACAGATCTTCGATCACTTCGGCCGCCACGTATTCTGTCATGGATCCGCTCTGGTTTCCAGGAAACACACGGTTCATGTCCAGATCAAAGGCCGGAATTCCTCTGGTGATGGAGTCGATTCCCAGCGGATTCATGGCCGGGCAGATATCCACAATCCCGTTCAGATATTCCGGATGCTCCTGTATCCTTCGGCTGATCTCAAAACATACATACTGCCCTTCCAGTTCGTCCCCGTGGATCCCGGTAACGATACTGATTCTCTTCTTCTCTTTCTGCTTTCCTCCGGTCAGCCGGTTTTTCCGGATCTTTAAATCCTCCAGCACCGGAAGGGATACCGCCGCGATCGTCTTAACCATGCTCTGTCTCCTCCATTTTCACATATATGCGTTTTTCCTGTCCGGCATTACCTCGGAAAATTCCCCGGTTCAGCGCACAGTCCCAAGCGTCGCGCCCCACTGCAAAGACAAGATACGACGCATCCGTCGCCCGGTTATTCGTCGGATCAAAGCCTTTCCAGTATCCATCCTGCCAGACCTCCACCCAGGCATGCGTCTCTCCTTCGCCCGGAACCGCTCCCGCCACATATCTCGCCGTAATCCCCTCCTCCCGAAGAATGGAGAGAAGGATCTGCGCATAATCCTGACAGACGCCCTGTCTCTGTGCAAATGCCTCTTCTGCGGTCGTCCCTGCGTTTGTGCTCCCGCTCTGGTAGGAAAACTTATTCCATACTTCATCCATCAAAACTTCCGTCCGTTTCCAGATAGCTCCAGGTTCTGTGCGGCGGTTAAGAAAACCAGCCGGGAACGGCGCTTCCGGAGATTTCGCCGTCTCATGCCCAGGTTTCTGGTGCATTTTTAAAAATTCCCGAATGCTCTGCCCTGGGCTGGTATACGGAGTCTGATACCGGTACATGCCAAGCCTGTAATACGAAGACGGTTCCGGCTCCGGACCCTCCCGGACTGCAGCCACTGCTGTCACCGTAATTCCGAATTCCCTGCCAGCTTCCTCCATCCTTCCATATAGTATTTGATTGCCAAAAGAATCCCTGCCCTGGCACTCAGAGCCGGAGCAGGGCACAATCTTATATGCACAGCTGCAGACCTCCTGCATGCTCCTGTTTTTCGGAAAGCACCGGAGGCTGTAGAAATGATCAAAGACCGGTTCAGAAAAAAGGATTCGAAGCTCATAGATCAGTTTCCAACGTTTCAACCACATCCCTCCTGACCATTCCTACAGGATCTGTTCAATCTGCCGGATCATCCTGTGATAGTCAAGCTCCTTCTGTCCGATCAGGCTTTTCAGGCTGTCCAGCGATTCCGGATGATATTTCAGACTGCAACGGTCGATCCTCCCTGCCAGACGGCAGATCTCACGTTCCAGATTTTCCCTGCTTTCATGAAGCCTTGCGTACAGGTCGATGCGCTCTACCCTTTTTCCCACCTTTAACAGATTGCGCACGTTTTCACTGAGGATCTGATCATCGCAGATCCCGTTAAATGCCATAAGATTATCCACTACCTTCTGAAATTCGATCAGCGGCGCCTGGCTGTCCTCCGCTCTCTGCATGGCATATACGGCAAGCTGGATATAGGCAAGCGCTTCGGTACCGATCTCTTCCCGCAGGACGACGGCGTTGTCATAGGCCCTCTTCAGATTGCTCATCAGAGAATTGACATCCTCTTCATCAAAGGAATAGCGGCTGATAAAATCTTCTTTGGATGTATAGATGTTGGGAATCTCCAGCGCCCGGCAGAACCGGTCATAGTCCTCCCCTGCATCGATCATTGTATCATATGTTCTGAAATAAAGCTTCATCGTCGTATAGACTCTCTCTGCATACCGTCCAAGCCAGTACAGCCTGTCCGTCTGTTCTACTGAGATAACACCCATGTATCTTTAAATCCTCCTCCCTGCGATGAATTGACAATAAAAGAATCCGGGTTCCTGGAAAATCTGGTAAGCCCGCTCTTCCATACCTTTGTCTCTTTTCCGGTTAACACGAAAGCCCTTAAGTCCGCTTTTCGCATAACCGGTTCTCCATTCTCCATGATACACAGATCCTCAAAATCAATCACTTCCTGGGCAATAAAACGCCGGGGTTCCCGTTCCAGAAGCGCAAGGAAATGTTCCTTTTCTTCTGCCGTCATCCGGTCTGCAAAGACAACCCCATAACCGCCCGCCTCTGCCACATCCTTCAGTACCAGCCGTTCAAAATGCTCCAGAACAAATTTTCTGTCTTCTTCATAAAATGGAAGATATGTGGGCGCATTGTGCAGAATCGGCTCCTGGTTCAGATAATACCGGATCATTTTCGGTACAAAGTAGTAGATCCCCTTGTCATCCGCCACGCCATTGCCCGGCGCATTCAGAAGCGCCACGTTTCCCTTTCGGTACACGTCAAAAATATGCGGGATGCCAATCAGGGATTCCGGATTAAAATTCAGCGGATCCAGATATTCGTCGGAGATACGCCGGTATACGGCTCCCACCTTTTCCTTCCTGCCGGAATAGTCTTCATAATACAGGCAGTCTCCGGATACCTCCAACTCACTGCCGTTTACCAGCTTTGCCCCGGTCTGTTCCGCCAGGTAAGAATGTTCAAAATAAGCGGCGTTGTACCGTCCCGGCGTCAGGATCACAGAGATCCCGCCGGTACTGACCGCATCCATGGTCTCCCGCAGCAGCCCGGCATAGTTGCGGTTGTCCTCCAGACAATTTTTCTGATACGTCGCAGGAGAACACCTTCTGCAGAGTTCCCGTGCAATCATGGGATAAGAGGCTCCGGAGGGCACTCTTAAGTTATCCTCCAGTATGTACCATGTTCCGTCCTTTCCCTTCACCAGATCAATCCCGGATATATGAGAATACACGCCCCCGGGCGGGTACAGCCCTTCACACTGTGCAAGATATCCGCTGGAAGCATAGACAAAATCTTCTGGAATTATCCCGTCTTTTATGATCTTTTTTTCTTCATACACATCCTTTAAAAACAGATTCAGCGCATCCACACGCTGGATGAGGCCCGCTTCCAGCTTCTGAAATTCTTCCTTTGTGATAACCCGCGGGATCACATCAAAGGGAAAAAGCTGCTCTTTAAAGGTATTGTTTTTGTAAATCCCGAACTTTACTCCGTATCTGGCAAGCTGTTCGTTGACTGCGCCCTCACAGGCATATAAATCTCTCCCGTACACTTTACTCTCCTGATTAAAGTACTGCACCTGTTCTCACAGTGCTGTTTTTAAAGTTTCTCATCTGCCAGAATATTCTGTAGCAGCGCAGTCATTTTCTCTGCGTTCCTGCCAAGAATCCTGACTGCGGCATCCCCATGCGCCGTCTCTGTCACGCCGCCTTCCATCCCTTCTGCGTCATCTATCCGGCTTCGTACTCTTTTCACCCAGTCCTCTGTCTTATGACCGTTGCAGATCACCAGGTTCCCCAGATGTGTATACCCTTCATACAGCCCAAAGCCCTGCATATCCATCCACTCCGGCTCGTATCTGGTCAGATCCCGATAGATCATCCTGCCTTCCTGGCGGATCGTAACTCTGTTCTCCAACCTGCGGTACTGAAAAGCCTCTCCATGAGCCGCTCTGCCGCAGCTTAAGACATCCAGCAGGGCAAATCCGGATGTCGGCCCTTTCAGTTCCACTTCCATCTCACTCCGGTAGTCGGCATCCCGGAAAGGAATGACCGGAAGAGGCATATAGTGAAGGGAGGCATGGTCTTCCACACAGATGAATACCTTTCTGGAGGCAAACCCCTCCTCCATCCTGTGAATCTTCTCATACGCCTGAGACAGAAGCTCCATATGGGCATGTTCCTTTACACAGATGCGGATCTCCTGGCAGTCCCCTGAAAGGATTCCTGCAGACGCGGTCAGAAGCATCACGGACATTCGGTCCTTCTTCTCATAAAACGGCCGCATGACCTTGAAAGGAGCGGTAAAGGAAATATCGCCCAAAATCGTCTTTCCGTCCCGAAAGGATGCCTCCAGATTCAGTTTCGAGACCTTTCCAAACTGATTTTGCATCACTGGCAGCCCTCCAGCAGCACATTTTTCCGAATCCATCCGATGACCTCGTCCACACCGGAACTTTCCCTTATATTCGTAAACAGAAAAGGTCTGCTGCCGCGCATCTTCTGCGAGTCTCTCTCCATGACCTTCAGATCTGCTCCCACATACGGAGCCAGATCAATCTTGTTGATCACCAGCAGATCCGAACGCGTAATTCCCGGACCTCCTTTTCGGGGAATCTTATCGCCCTCCGCCACGTCAATCACAAAGATCGTTGCATCCACCAGCTCCGGACTGAAGGTTGCCGACAGGTTATCTCCGCCGCTCTCAATAAACAGAAGCTCCAGATCCGGAAAACGTTCCAGCATTTCATCCACAGCTTCCAGATTCATGGACGCATCTTCCCGGATCGCCGTGTGCGGGCATCCTCCGGTCTCCACTCCAATGATCCGTTCCATGGGAAGCACACTGTTTTTACATAAAAACTCTGCATCTTCCTTCGTATAAATATCGTTCGTAATGACACCAATGCTGAAATCCTGTGCCATTTTTCTTGTCAGCGCTTCAATCAGGGCGGTTTTTCCGGAACCAACAGGACCGGCCACCCCTATCTTCACATAAGACATGTTCATTCCTCCCTGTATGCCGTCTATCTGGCATTTCATACAATTTTAATTCTGGATCTGTACACAGTCACGACATATAGATTCTGGAATAAAGTACTTCGTGCTGCATGCAGCGGATGTCAAATCCCGACATGGACAGACAGAGATCCTCTTCTGTTAACTGTTCCAGACGATCCATAAGCTCCTGAAAAACTGTATGACTCTGATACAGCAGATGCTGTCCGTCCGTCTGACTCAGTGGGATGGTCTTCACACAGTTGGTCACCATGGAAGAGGTCTGGGCATACAGGTAATGCAGCATGGCCTCTTCATAAGGAACGCCGACAGCCGCGCAGAATACGCCGTATATGACCGCATGCAGAGGCGGCTGCTTTCCCATGACTGCACAGTATCGGCAGAAGATATCTGTCTCATACGGAATATCCATATCATGAACCGTTTTCGCAAACCGGGAACCAAGCTTCTTTCCCGCTTCCCGTATCTCCCGCGGGGTACGGGAAGCTTCCAGAAGTTCTTCCAGCTCCTGAATCTTAGGAAGGTCCTTTTCTTTTGCGTATGTATAGGCAAGCTTTGCTGCAAGTAACTCCTGGAAACAGAAGCCATAGAGCATTCGATGGCGGATGTAATCCCATGCGTCTTCTGCAGAAGATACCAGATTCTTCTGAATATATGTTTCCAGACCATAGGAATGAGCATAGGCCCCGACAGGAAACAGAGCGTCATTTACCTGCAGAAGAAGAAAATATTTTTTCCGTTCTCTCTCGTTCATGTCCTGCTCCTAATGATGGTGGTTATTGATTGCAGAGGAAAGCGCCTGCGTAAAATCAAATTTTTTCCACACTTTTTCCACGGTTACACCATGAAGTTGATCCAGCTTCTGCAAAAGCGCCTCATGATAAGGGGTATAAAAAGTGAACGCATCCTCGCCGCGAAACATGCTCGTGTGCGTATTCCCCACCTCATAGCACAGTCTGGCGATCTGGCCGGGATGATCTTTGTCTACCGCCGCCCGAATCGCCTCGCATTCCGGAATGTTAACTGCAATCACCTTCCTGGCATCTGCATACAACACATCATCCTGATTCAGTCCGCGCTTCAGGACCTCGTTCCCCATCCGGATCCCCACATCCTCTCCCATTTGGGAGATTTTGCGGTGAAGCCTTGAGAACGCCTCATGCCATTCTACATCCACATAGTCGATTTCAAGTCCTGCAAACTGTGTGTCGCTTACTTTTCCCAATATCCTGTCACATATCATATTTTTGACCTCTTTCTCATTTTCCCCGGCAAACGACGTCTCCGGGCCTACCAGATCCCCAGCAGAAGCATGACCCCCGGAATCCAGGCAGTCACGACCCCTTCGAAGATCTGAAGGCAGGGAACGAATTTTCCAAGCTTCTTTCCTATGATATCCGTGACAAAAGAAGAACCCCAGAGAACTGCCCAGAGCCACCAGATCGCCGCCCATCTCCAGTCCGGCGCGATGCCAAGGGACGCGCTTCCGGCAATCCCCTCTATGTAGCCGAATATAACGGCATTAACCGCCACGAAGGTGGAAAACCATGCAAAAGGTTTTCCGTCCAGATGAAAAATATTCATTATGGCAACCCACAGATAAGTAAAACAGAACAGAAGGCCTGTTCCTGCCGCATAATAATTACCCAGCACAAGATTTGTAAAGTTAATAAATAAAGACAGCCCCCCAGTCAGAATATTCATGACTGCCGCCGATCGGGGATCGATCCCCGACAATGCACAGATCCCGTTGTTAATCAGCACGATCCCTACAAATAACAAACATACTCCTAACATGATATCCCCCTCTTAGAACAGACTGTACAGCTGCGTCAGCGGAAGCGTCTCCGCAGGTCCGGATTCCAGCTTTACCCCGTCGGTAGTGACGGTATAGGTCTCCGGATCCACCTTGATCTCAGGCGTCGCATCGTTCAGTTTCATGTCGCATTTTCCGATATTTCTGCAGTTTCTCACTGGAACGACCGTCTTTTGCAGGCCGTATTTTTCCTTTATGCCATTGTCATATGCCGCTTTGGATACGAAGGTCAGGCAGCTCTCTCCTTTTGCCTCTCCGTGAGCCGCAAACATGGGCTGATACAGAACGGGCTGCGTGGTCGGAATGGAAGCATTGGCATCACCCATTTTTGCCGCAATAATCATGCCGCCCTTGATAATCATATCTGGCTTTGCCGCGAAGAAGGCCGGATTCCAGAGAACCAGATCCGCATATTTTCCCACTTCCACAGAACCTACATAATCTGCAATCCCGTTGGTGATGGCCGGGTTGATCGTGTATTTCGCCACATACCGTTTTGCGCGGAAGTTGTCATTGTCATGCCCCTCGTCCTCCGGCAGCGGGCCTCTCTCCTGCTTCATCTTATGAGCGGTCTGCCAGGTTCTGGTAATGACCTCCCCCGGACGCCCCATAGCCTGCGAGTCCGAACTCATCATGGAGAAAACTCCCATATCGTGGAGTACGTCCTCCGCCGCTATGGTCTCCGGACGGATCCTGGAATCTGCAAACGCCACATCTTCCGGGATATTTTTATCCAGATGATGGCAGACCATGAGCATATCCAGATGCTCGTCCAGCGTATTGACGGTGAAAGGCATGGTCGGATTGGTAGAGGAGGGAAGCACATTCTTCGCCCCCGCCGCACGGATGATATCCGGCGCATGTCCCCCGCCGGCGCCTTCCGTATGGAAAGTATGGATCGTCCTGCCCCCAATGGCATCCAGGGTATCTTCCACGCATCCGGCCTCGTTCAGGGTGTCTGTGTGAATTGCCACCTGAATATCATATTCATCCGCCACGTTCAGGCAGTGGTTGATGGCTGCCGGCGTGGAGCCAAAATCTTCATGGATCTTCATGCCCATAGCGCCTGCCTCCACCTGTTCGATAAGCGGTTTCTCATCCGAACAGTTTCCCTTTCCGAGAAATCCAAGATTCATGGGATATTCTTCCGCCGCTTTCAGCATCATGCGGATATTCCACGGTCCCGGCGTGCAGGTCGTCGCATTGGTACCGTCCGCCGGACCGGTGCCGCCGCCGATCATGGTAGTCACACCAGAATACAGCGAACACTGCACCTGCTGAGGGGCGATAAAATGAATATGACTGTCGATCCCGCCTGCCGTCACAATCATGCCCTCTCCTGCAAGCGCCTCCGTGGAAGCCCCGATGGTCATGCCCGGCGTAACGCCGTCCATGATGCCGGGGTTGCCCGCCTTTCCAATTCCGGCAATTTTCCCGTCCTTGATACCAATATCTGCTTTTATGATTCCGGTATAGTCCAGAATAAGCGCATTGGTAATGACCAGATCCAGATCGCCATCCCGGCTGCAGGTCTTCACGGACTGTCCCATACCGTCCCGGATCGTCTTCCCTCCGCCGAATTTTACTTCATCCCCGTAGGTCGTGTAATCCTTTTCCACTTCAATAATCAGATCCGTATCCGCCAGACGCACCTTGTCTCCGGTCGTCGGGCCATACATCATCGCATATTTTTCACCGGATATTCTGTAACTCATACTCTTTTGCCTCCTCTATCTGATAAATCCGCGCCGCTTTGCCTGTTCCACTGCCTGCGCCTTTGTAGTCTCCGTCGCCTGCATACAGGTCAGGTCATTAAGTCCGTAGACGCGTCTGGCGCCTCCCATTTCGGTAAGCTGCACCTCCTTCTCCTCTCCCGGTTCAAAACGGATGGCCGTACCGGACGGAATATCCAGATGATATCCATACGCCTTTTCCCGGTCAAACAGAAGCTGTTTGTTCACTTCAAAGAAATGAAAATGAGAACCGACCTGCACCGGCCGGTCACCGGTATGCTTTACCAGAATCTTTCTGCTTTTCTTTCCCTCATTTAATACGATTTCTCTGTTTTTTGGAATCACTGCACCAATCTTCATCTGCCTTTCCCTCCCTACTGAATCGGATTATGTACGGTCACCAG